>Ga0307515_10000123_pt1 | contig 186601 bp, 158 predicted proteins | sample 17_EM_MG_FD_194513 | JGI IMG/M metagenome (GOLD analysis project Ga0307515, IMG submission 194513) | Populus trichocarpa ectomycorrhiza microbial communities from riparian zone in the Pacific Northwest, United States - 17_EM | ecosystem: Host-associated > Plants > Roots > Unclassified... | reverse complement strand
GCCAGCCGCTGGACACCAACCGCTTCTTCGTGATCGGCGTCAACAACCCCGGCTCGTGCTTCGGCTCCACCGGGCCGATGCACACCAACCCCGCGACCGGCACGCCCTATGGCGCCGACTTTCCGGTGGTGACGGTCGAAGACTGGGTTGATGCCCAAGCGCGCTTGCTCGACCGCCTGGGCATCACGCAGCTGGCGGCGGTGCTGGGCGGCAGCCTCGGCGGCATGCAGGCACTGAGCTGGTCACTGCGCTACCCCGAACGCCTGCGCCATTGCGTGGCCGTCGCCACCGCGCCGAATCTTTCCGCGCAGAACATCGCCTTCAACGAGGTGGCGCGCCGCGCCATCATCACCGACCCCGAGTTTCATGGCGGCCACTTCTATGCGCATGGCGTGGTACCGCAGCGCGGCCTGCGTGTGGCGCGCATGATCGGCCACATCACCTACCTGAGCGACGACTCGATGGAGGCCAAGTTCGGCCGCACGCTCAGGGGCAACCAGCCGGCTTACAGCACGCAAGACATCGAGTTCGAGATCGAGAGCTACCTGCGCTACCAGGGCGACAAGTTCAGCGCGTACTTCGACGCCAACACCTACCTGCTGATCACCCGCGCGCTTGACTACTTCGACCCGGCGCGCGCGCACGGCGGCGACCTGAGTGCTGCCTTCGCCGCCGCCCGCTGCAAATATCAGCTCGTGAGCTTCACCACCGACTGGCGCTTCTCGCCGGCGCGCTCGCGCGAGATCGTGAAGGCCTTGCTCGACAACCGCTTCGACGTGAGCTACGCCGAGATCGACGCGCCCCACGGGCACGACGCCTTCCTGCTCGACGACCCGCGGTACCACGGCGTGCTGCGGGCCTGCTTCGACAACATCGCGAACGAAGTTGGCCCCTCGGCCGGCTTGGGGCGGCCCGGCGCTCGGGCGGGGAGTCGCGCATGAGCGATTTGAAGGCGATGGAGTTGATTGCCCAGTTGGTACCCAAGGGCTCGCGCGTGCTCGACCTCGGCTGCGGCAACGGCGCCTTGCTCGCGCACCTGCGCGACACGCGGCAATGCAGCGGCTACGGCATCGAGATCGACGATGCGAACGTGCTCGCTTGCACACAACGCGGCGTCAACGTGATCCAGCTCAACCTTGAAGACGGCCTGGCCATCTTCGAAGACCAGAGCTTCGACGTGGTGCTGCAGCTCGACACGATGCAGCACCTGCGGAACACCGAGCGCTTGCTGCGCGAAACGGCGCGCGTCGGCCGGGTCGGTGTGATCAGCTTCCCGAATTTCGCGCACTGGCCGAATCGCCTTCGCGTGATGACCGGGCGCATGCCGGTGACGAAAGCGCTGCCGTATCAGTGGTACGACACACCGAATATTCGGGTGGGAACGTTCGCGGATTGCGAGGTGCTGCTGCGCAAGGACGGGTTTCAAGTGCTCGATGCCTTCGGGATGCAGGATGGGCGGGCCGTGCGGAGCTTTCCGAATTTGATGGCGAGTGTGGCTGTGTTCAAGTTTCAGCGGGGCTAGGCCGCAGGACCGCAAGCCTCAAGCCGCTCGGGCTGACCCTTCGACAAATCGGGACCGGGCCCGCTTCGCGGATCGAAGCCCCGCGCATTTCGTGCCTGTGACTGCATTCGCATGAGGTTTCTTCTCACTGCGTGAGGCTGCGTCGGGATGTCGTCCCGACAGCCGACCTACTTGTTCTTTGCTTCGCCAAAGAAAAGTAGGCAAAAGAAAGGCGACCCGACGGAAGCGGGGCCCAAGAGCAATACGGTCGTTTGCTTCGCAAACTTTCCCTGTCCCACCTCGCTTCGCATCGGGCGCGAGCAACGCGATGCGCCGCGAGTCTGGTGTTCGTCTCCCCCTTCGGATGAGCTGAGCAGCGCAGGGCTTTGCGGGGCGCGCTTCAGCGCGCATCAACAACTGACTTCGGGCGGTTGTTTGAACGCAGTGAGCAAAGCGAACAAAGTGAGTTCGGCCCGACCCGCAAAGTCCGAGCAGCGCAAGGTAGCCCTCGCACAGCGAGGGCCGAGTCGGCAGGGGTCGCTTCTTTGCCCACTTTCTTGTCGACACAAGAAAGGGGGTCGGCTGCCGGGCCGAAAACCCGGCGCGGCCTCGCCAGAGAACAAGACTCGCATGCGAATGCAGGCACGAAACGCACGGGGCTTCAATACCTCAGCCCGACCGGCCGTCGCCGGCCCCCCGTTCGCGCCGCCAACACCCCATTTCGCGACAAACCACGACCTCCCATCGCATCCCAGCAGCGCCCCGCCCCGCGCCTCCCTAGCCTGACGGTGTTGTCACTCCCCCGTCCACTTCCAGGAGGCTCCATGTCGAACCGACTCCCCCGCCGCGCCCTGCTGCTCACAGCCCTCGCCATCACCCTGTCCGCATCGTTCGGCCTGGCGCAAGCCACCACCACCGACGCCCAGTTCCAATCCGCATTCCAGACCTTCCAGGCCGCCCAGAAAGGCGATGAAGCCGCCACCGAACGTGCCGCCGAGCAGTTCAACGAGCTGCTGAAAGCCGACCCCGGCCAACCGATGTTGGTGGCCTACGCCGGCGCGGCCACTGCGCTCAAGGCCAGGACCACGATGCTCCCGTGGAAGAAGATGAGCCACGCCGAAGACGGCCTCGCGATGATCGACAAGGCGCTGGCGCTGTTGCAACCCGTGCACGACACCACGCTGCTGAACCGCACGCCGGTGAGCCTGCAGACGCGCTTCACCGCGGCCAATACCTTCCTCGGCATGCCGTCGATGTTCAACCGCGGCACGCGCGGTGCGAAGCTGCTGGCCGATGTGCAAAACAGCCCGCTGTTGCCTCAGGCCACGCCGGGCTTCCAGGGCGCGGTGCTGATGCGCTCGGCCGAACTGGCGGCCAAAGAATTCCGCACCGCTGACGCACGCCGTGACCTCGGCGACGTGATCCAGCGCAGCCTGCCGCAAGCCGAAGCCGCCAAGGCGCAACTCGCCGGGTTGCCGCAATGAAGAACCCACCCGCTGTCTCTGCCGTGAACACGGCACCGGTGATCGAGCTGCGCGGCGTGCACAAGACCTACCGGCTCGGCGCCCACGTGGTGCCCGCGCTGCAAGGCATCGACCTGCGGGTCTACCCCGGCGAGATGCTGGCGCTGACCGGCCCGTCGGGCAGCGGCAAGAGCACCATCCTCAACCTCGCGGGCCTGATCGACTCGCCCGACGCAGGCGAGATCCTGCTGCGCGGCGAGCGGGTCGACACGCGCGACGAGAGGCGTGCCGCGCTGCTGCGCCGCGATGCGCTCGGCTTCGTCTTCCAAAGCTTTAACCTGGTGCCGGTGATGACGGTGGCCGACAACGTGGACTACCCGCTGTTTCTGATCGGTGTGCCCGCGGCCGAACGCAAACGCCGCGTGGCCGAGGTGCTCGAATCGGTCGGCCTGCAAGACCACGCCAAGCACCGGCCCGATGCGCTGTCGGGCGGCCAGCGCCAGCGGGTGGCGATTGCACGCGCATTGGTCAAGCGCCCCAAGCTCGTGATCGCCGACGAGCCCACCGCCAGCCTCGACTCGCGCACCGCCGATCAGGTGCTCGACCTCATGCGCGAGCGCGGCCATGCCGAAGGCGCGGCCTTTGTGATCGCCACGCACGACCACCGGCTCACGCGCCGCTGCGACCGCATCGTCGCCTTGCTCGATGGCCGCATCACCGAAACAGCATCTGAACCGACGGAGACACGGCAATGAACCTTCAATGGCTGAAATTCGCGCTGCTCAACACGCTGCGCAATCGCCGGCGTTCCCTCGTCACGGTGTCGATCGCGGCGCTGGGCACGGCTTCCATCCTGCTGGCTGGCGGCTTTGCGATCTTCACGTACGACGCGCTCGCCCAATCGTCGGCGCGCAACACCGGCCACCTGATCGTCGGCAAGCCGGAGCAGTTCACCAAGGACGAAGCCACGCCGTTGGAGCACGGCCTGGACGACGCCGACGCGCTCAAGGCCAAGCTGCTGGCCGACCCCGACGTGCGGGCCGTGTTGCCCAAGGTCGAGTTCAGCGGGCTCATCAGCAATGGCGACAAGTCGACCGTGATGATGGCGGTGGGCGTGTCGCCCGACGACGAGTTCGCGATCAAGGGCCCGTTCCTCACGATCAAGGCGGGCGAGGTGCTGAGCGGCGGTGGAGGTGGCACCAGCGCGGCCAGCGCGCAGGTGATGCTGGGTGAAGCATTGGCGCGCAGCCTCAGCGCCAAACCCGGCAGCAGCCTCACGCTGCTGGCCAGCACCACCGACGGCGCGTTGAACGCGATGGACGTGCAGGTCAAGGGCATCTTCTCGACCGGCGTGCCCGAGATCGACAAGCGCCTCGTCTACACCGATGTGCTGACTGCGCAGAAGCTGCTCAACACGCAGCGCGTCAGCAGCTTGGGCGTGTTCCTCAACCGCATGGACCTCACGCTGCCGGCGCAGGCACGCATTGCCGCGGCACAACCCCAGCTCACGGTGCAGACCTGGGTCGACCAGGCCACTTTCTACCAAGGCGTGAAGGCGCTCTACAACCGCATCTTCGGCGCGCTCGGCATCATCATCGGCGTGATCGTGGTGTTCGTCGTGACCAACGCGATGGCGATGGCGATCATCGAGCGCACCCGCGAGATCGGCACGCTGCGCGCGATGGGCACGCTGCCCGGCCAGCTGCTGCGCACGCTGGCGCTCGAAGGCATGCTGCTCGGCGGGGCCGGTGCGATGGCGGGGGCACTCATTGCGCTGGCGACCAGCATGGCGCTCTACGTCTTCCCGGTGCAGATGCCACCGCCGCCCGGCCGCTCGACCGGCTACCCACTCAACGTGGCGATGGACCCAGCGCTCTACGCCATCACCCTCGTGCTGATGGTCGGCCTCGCCATGCTGGCCTCGGCCTGGATCGCCCGCAAGACCGTGCACCTGCCGGTGGTCAACGCACTCGCTCATACCTGAGCCCACGCTGCAAGGAAACACCATGAACCTCATTCACCGCACTGCGCTGGCCAGTGGCCTGCTGCTCGTTGCCCTCCAGGCGCAAGCCCAGGGCATGTCTGACCTGCTCAAGGCCACCGACCGCTACCGCATGAGCGCCACCAACATGCAGGTCGACACGCAGATCAACACCTTCAACACCGACGGCTCGCCCGACAAGGAGCGCCGCTACACGGTGTTTGTCCAGGCCAACCACCAATCGCTGGTGCTGATGCAAAGCCCAGCCGAAAAGGGCCAGAAGGTGCTGATGCTGGCCGACGATTTCTGGTTGCTGATGCCCAACAGCCAGCGCCCGCTGCGCATCACGCCGATGCAGAAGCTGCTCGGCGACGCGTCGACCGGCGACATCGCCACCATGAGCTGGGCCGACGACTACACCGCGCAGCTTGTCGGTGATGAGAGCTGCGGCGACGCACCGTGCACCCACCTCAGCCTCACGGCCGCGCGCAAGGGCGTCACCTACGCGCGCATCGAGCTGTGGATCGGCAAGGTGCGGCACGAGCCTTTGCGCGCCGACCTCTACGTGCAGTCCGACAAGCTCGCCAAGCAGGCCAGCTTCGTGATGGACAAACCCGGCGCGCCGACCGCGGTGTCGGAGATGGTGTTGCGCGACCAGCTCAGCAACCACAAGGAAACGCGCGTTCGCTACCTCGCTCGCAAGGAGCGCACCGTACCCGAGGCCTGGCTGAACCCGATGTTCCTCGCGCGCAACCCGAGCCTGGACTGAGCCTGTGCCAGTGTCCACCGCCATTCGAATCGTTGCCGGCACACTCGCAGCCGGCGTGAGCCTGGGCGCTTGGGCCGATGCCGACTTCAGCGGGCAAGTGCGTTTGCGCTGGGACGACCGCCAGCCCGCGACGCAAGGCCCGCTGGCCCAAGGCGCGCAGCTCGCCCCCGAACTGATCACGCAGCCCGCCAGCTCGGGTGCGATCGAAAGCGAGCTGCGCGGCCGCTGGAACATGCTGAGCGCCGCGGTGGCCTTTCGCCAGGAGCGGCCCGAGTCGGCGGCGTGGCAGAGCGACGCCACGGTGAACGAGCTGTATGTATCGGGCGACGCCGGCGGCTGGCAGTTCAGCGCCGGTCGCAAGATCGTCGCGTGGGACGTGGGCTACGGCTTCCGGCCCAACGACATCGTTCAGCAGGAAACGCGTCGCACCTTGCTCAACAGCACACAGCAAGGCCGCGCGCTGGTGCAGGCCGAGCACTTCGATGCGCACACCGCCTGGTCACTGGTGTGGGTGAACCCGCAGCGCGCGACCGAGGGCGATGCATCGCAGGCCTTCGGTGCCGACGAGCAAGCCCTGGCCGCTCGCGTCTATGCGCACGTCGGCGCGGCCGATTGGCACGGCTTCGCGCGCTGGGGCCAGCGCACGCGCAGCAGCCTGGGCGCCGCTACCTCATGGGTCGCGAGCGACAGCCTGGAATTACACGCGTCGGTGCGCTGGGCCGAGCGGGCCGACGTGCTGGCCTTCGATCCACCGGCGCAAGGTCTCGTCGGCAGCAGCCCTTACCGCGTAGTCACACAAAACAACCGCCAGCAGCTCCTGCTGGGCAGCACCTGGACGGCAGAGAACAAGCTGAGCCTGATGGGCGAACTCTGGTACGACGGCACCGCCGCGTCCAACGCGCAATGGGATGCCTGGAACGCACGCAACCGGCAATTGGCGCGAGCCTGGGTGCCCGGCGGCCCCGACGCCTTGCGCCGCGGCGTGGCCGGCAACCTCGGCTGGCAGACGCAGGCCTTCGGCGGCCCGAGCCTGCGCCGCAGCAACGTGTTCGTGCGTGCATCGTGGGATCACGAAGGCTGGCAACCGGCCATCGACGTGCTCTACATGCCAGCGGATCATGGCCGCGTGGTCACCGCGGCGCTGGGTTGGCAGGGCGACCGGCTGCGTGTCGATGCCGGCTGGCGAGTGAATGCGGGGCCGAACGACTCGGTGGCGGCACAGCTGCCGGTGAAGCGAACGGCGTTCGCCGCGCTGACCTGGGCGTTCTGAAACCCGCGCCGGCAATGCTGGACTGCCCCCCAGCCCGCTGCCAGAATCGCCCCGGCAGCAGGCCTCGAACGAGCCCTTTCATCCGCAGATTTTTAAGTGGCCTAATGCACCAACTCTTCCCCAACGGCCGGGCCGTTCGAAGGGTGTTTTCATAGGGGGTGAAGGGATGAGAAATCAATCTGAGCGGTGCGTTTGGCGGATGGCCGTCACGCGCTTGTGCACGTTCAATTAACGTTAGGCGCTTTTATCCATGAACAGCAGGCCTCTCACCGCGCTTCTTCTTTTCCTATTCGTTGTCGGAATGCAATCTGCTCAAGGTCAAACAAGAATCGGCTCGGCCACGGTTACTGCGCCGGCCGGATGGACAGAAAAATCCAGAAGAAGCGACCTTGTTGAGCTGCAGTCATCCGATGGAAAGGAGTGGGCAACACTTTCCCTTTTGGAGTTCGGAACTACCCCATCGTTCGAAGACTTCAAGCGTCTCTGCACGCATAGATTGAATGCTGAAAATAAAGCCTCCTCAGGAGGCTTCATGCAAGCCGACGCTCCGACCAACAATCAAGGTAAGTTTGAAATGATCTTCTTCGGCGGAGAAAAGGCGCTGGGTCGAGTCTACTCAGGCTACCTAAGCTTGGCCCGGCGAGAGCTTGTGACAATCTATGTCGAGGGCATCGGAATCGATCCAGCGCAGCATGTGGCCACATTTCAGGCTCTTGCAAAAAGCCTCGAAAGGTCGAAATAGTCAGGCTGTCGACACAAGCGCCTAACCCTCAATCGAGAGGACTCTCATCTCAAACGTTGGCGCCATGACTCTTCGCACGCTTCTGACAGTCCTGCTCTTCGGCTTCCATGTCTCTTTGTTTGCAGGCGAAGAGCAGCCCACAGTCGCTCGCATAGGTAGTGTTCTGATTGAGGTCCCCGGTGGATTTGATGGGCCGCACAGGAGTCATCCAAACGAACTATCAGTGTTGGACGTCTATGTCTCAAGGAACAATCAGCTACCAACTTTGGTTCAGCTAACACGGGTTAGTCTTCCAGATACGAGAAACGACCTCGGGGAAGACGATCGATACGGAGCATCCTCAAAGTTCCTTTCGGGGTTCCTAGAAACGTTCAGCGGAAACGTTGCCGAATGGAATCGCTCGTTGGCACAAGCTGTTCGGCTCAATGGGCATCTAGCCGCTCGAGCAACGTGGACAGGCAAGTTCCATGGGATACCCACTTCTGGAGCCATGTACATGGTGATAGTTGACAAGGACGTTTACTGTCTTCATGCATTCGGAAGGTCAGACATTGCGAACCCGACCCTTCAGGCAGCCATTCGATCCATTGATGTACTGAGAACGGAGAAGAAGCACTATTCGTTAGAGAACGCTTCTGTGCGGTGAGCCAGACATCATCACGAATGGCGCCTCTCCGTCAAGGGGACGTGGGCCAGCCGCTTAGTCAATTCGTTAGCCGCCTTGTGGTTCTCCATCACACTACCTTGGAGCGAATGTGGCAACCGTCCGGTATCTCGTCAAAGACATAGACGCATCTCTCCCGTTCTATGAAGCACTCGGCTTCATAGTTACGGAGCGATGGGGGCCGCCATTTGTCATGCTTGCCCGAGGTGATCTGAACCTGTGGCTGAGTGGCCCCGGCACATCGGCCTCGAAACCATTGCAGAGCGGCGCTATTCCAGAGCCAGGCGGCTGGAACCGCCTGGTTATCGAAGTGGACAGCATCGAAGTAGCAATGCGTTCATTGCAGTCTACGGGCGCCAAGTTCCGAAGCGATCCGATCCGAGGTCCAGGTGGCCAACAAGTTCTGGCGGAAGACCCCTCCGGCAATCCAATCGAGCTCTTTGAAGCTGCGCATGAGTAAGCAGCACCAAGGCAATTGGGTAGTGCCTATCCAGAAGGCGGCTAATCGGGTAGCCGGGGGTTTCTAGCCCCCCCAGCCCCCACACCACCCACCATGCGGGTCCGCAGTGGGCGGTTCATCGCGGCAATACTCATGGCTGGTTACGCGCTCGCCGCTGGCAATACCTCACCCTGTCGGGTTCAACGGCATGCCAAGGTCCGCTCGGCTCCTCCATGTGGTTGCGATGTTCGGTGCTTAAGTCCTTGCGGACCTACTACGACCTCTGCTGACTTCTGCGCCGTCACGGCGCGCGTTACCGCGCGTCGCGCTGTGCTGTTGGGGATGGTTGCTGCCAGTTCTTCGCATGCAGCGGGCAGCTCGCCGCAGCGCCGGGAGCTTGGTATCCCGGTGTGGTCCGTGCCGGGTCTGTCATCCGTCAACAAGCACCGCATGCGATGCAGATCTCCCCAGGTAAGAACGCGAACTGTCGATGCACAAGCGCCGCATTTACCGCAGGCTGCGTACCGCTGGGCTTCGCTGTCATGTGCCAGCTCGCCTCGCATCCCTCGGCCTTGACTATGCGGTTTCTGTCCGTTGCCTCGCACCTCTTGCACTCCGGCTTCCTCCGGACCATTCCTCGCGGAATCGCCCTTGCCTTCGGCTCGTGGTTATCCTTGCTCTCATGATGAGTCCAAGTCGGAACTCCCACAGGGGACTTCCACCCCATAAGTTCGCGCCCATGCTGGGCGCACACCCTTCCATCGAGGGAACGTCCACAAGCGGGCTTCGCCCACTTGCGGCCGCCCCTCATGTGAAACGTTAGAAGGCGCAAGTGTTCATCCACAGCCGAAAAATCAAGATTCGCGTACTCGCGCTGGTTCTCGCAGGCGTCACCGGGTATCTTCTTATCTTGCTCAGTCCAACCGTTGCCAATACGAACGGCGCTACCGCTAACGCCGTTCTTGGCATGCTGTTCGTCGTCGCAGTTGGACTGCTCGGCGCATGCACCTATCTCTGGAAAATCGCTCCGCGTATGCCGCAAGAGCCTTTGCCCGACGCTGCCAAGTGGAAGAGGCCAAATCAAATCCCTTTTGGAACACGTGCTTTCTACGTAGTAGCGTCTGCGCTGCTTCTTTCGTATGGCACATACGGTCTCTACATTGGCGACATCTATGTTCCGGGAAAGCGCGGAAATGGTGTCCACATGACTGGTGCTTCCGCCTTGTTTATGTATTTCGCTCTAGTGTGTGCGGTCATCAACCTACTTGCCGTGGTTGTCGATCACTATGACAAGAGGAACAATGAAATGGCCTATGTGAATGTTGCCGCGGCCACCCAATGGTTGGGGTGGGCATTCGTCGCGGGCAGCTACCTCAAGAAGCTCTTCTAACTCTGCGCTTGCTCAATGGCGCCTTCTAATCGGGTAGCCAGTGGTTTCTAACCCCCAGCCCCCACACCACCCACCGTGCGGGTCCGCAGTGGGCGGTTCAACGAGTCGGCTCGCCCGACGAAGTTCTCTCTCATGCCAAAGTACGCCGTCCAGCCCCGCACGTAGTGCCCCAACTTGTGCAGCCGGTGTTTCATGCCCCCCCAGCCTCTGCGGTCAGCACCAGTCTGGACAAGACGTAGACGAGCCCTTACGCTGCAACGCCCCGCGGCGGGCTCGCCTTCATCAGCATGACGACTGACTTCTACGACCAACTCACGCCGCTGTACCACCTGGTCCACCAGGACTGGAACGCCAGCATCCAACGGCAAGGCGAGCAGCTTGCCGCGCTCATCGAGTCCCACTGGCCGGGCAGCCACAAGCTGCTCGATGTGTCATGCGGCATCGGCACGCAGGCCCTCGGCCTCGCGATGTGCGGGTACTCGGTCAGCGCATCGGACCTGTCGCCCAACGAGATCGCCCGTGCCGGCCAGGAGGCCGCGCTTCGCGACGTGAATCTGGCGCTGTCGGTCTGCGACATGCGGCAGGCCCACGCGCACCACGGTTCGGGCTTCGACGTTGTGCTCTCTTGCGACAACTCGCTGCCGCACCTGCTCACCGACCAAGACCTGCTCACGGCCTTCAGGGAGATGCGAGCCTGCCTGCGCGTGGGCGGTGGGTGTCTCGTCACGGTGCGGGACTACGAACGCGAGGAGCGCGGCAAGAACCTGGTCAAGCCCTACGGCACACGCCTCGTCGACGGCCGCCGCTACCTGTTGTTCCAGGTGTGGGACTTTGAAGGCGAGCACTACGACCTGAGCTTCTTCTTCGTTGAAGAAGACTTGGCGACAAGAGAGGTCAAGACCCACGTGATGCGGTCACGCTATTACGCCGTGTCGACGCTCCGACTCATCGAGCTGATGTGCGAGGCCGGTTTCGAGAGCGTGCAGCGGCTGGACGGCGTTTTCTATCAGCCCGTGCTGATCGGCACACGGGCATGACGAACGAGATGTGGCTGCTCGTCGTCGGCGCCATGGTGGCCGGTTTCGTGCAGGGGCTTTCCGGCTTCGCCTTCGGCATGGTCGCCATGTCGATCTGGGTCTGGGGCGTGGAGCCGCGCGTCGCGTCGGTGATGGTGGTGTTCGGCGGCCTCACCGGGCAGCTGGTCGCAGCCGTGTCGTCGCGTCGCGGCCTGCGCATCGCCGCGCTGTGGCCGTTCATCGCGGGGGCCGTGGTGGGCATTCCGATCGGCGTGGCCGTGCTGCCACTGATGAACCCGGCGCTCTTCAAGCTGACGCTGGGCACCGTGCTCGTGGTCTTCTGCCCGGCGATGCTGCTGGCGCAGCGCTTCCCGCGCATCACCTTCGGCGGCCGCGTGGCAGACGGCGTGGCTGGTGCCGCGGGCGGGGTGATGGGCGGCATCGGTGGTTTCACCGGCGTGATCCCGACGCTGTGGCTCACCTTGCGCGGCTTCGACAAGGAGATGCAGCGCAGCCTGATCCAAAACTTCAACCTGGCGGCGCTCTCCATGACGATGGCGGCCTACCTAGCCACCGGCGTTGTCACGCGCGACATGCTTCCGCTCTTCGCGTTGGTGGCGCCGGCGCTGCTCATCCCGTCGCTGCTGGGCGCCCGCGTCTATATGGGTCTGAGCGAGATCGGCTTTCGCCGCGTGGTGCTCGCGCTTCTCACTGCGTCGGGCGTGGTGATGGTGGCGTCGGCGCTGCCTGCGCTGCTACGCTGACCGCCATGCCGCAGTCGATGGCGCCCGCACCGGGAGATCACCGCGAGATGAATGCAGACGGCACCACGGTCTTCGAAGGCGGCTGCACGTGCCGCCAAGTGCGCTACCGCATGACGAGCACGCCCTTGTTCGTGCACTGCTGCCATTGCCGCTGGTGCCAGCGCGAGACGGGTGCGTCGTTCGCGCTCAACGCGATGATCGAGGCCGACCGCGTGAAGCTCATCAGCGGAGAACTTCTGCGGGTGCTCACGCCTTCGGAGAGCGGGCTCGGGCAGACCATCTGCCGCTGCCCGATCTGCCATGTGGCCGTGTGGAGCCACTACGTCGGCGCTGGCGAGTCGGTGTGCTTCATGCGCGTCGGCACCCTCGACGAGCCGGACCGCTTTCCGCCAGACGTCCACATCTTCACCGCGTCGAAGCAGCCCTGGGTCTTGCTGCCGCCCGGCGTGCCCGCAGTGGTGGAGTACTACAAGGCCTCGGAGCTGTGGCCACCCGAGAGCCTGGCGCGGCGCGCGGCGCTGAAGGCCTCGCAGAAGTCGGCCTGAACCGCCCTCAGGCCTGCGTCTTCGGTGGCTGCGGCCGCATCAGCCCTTCTTGCGCCACCGAGGCGACGAGCCGCCCGTCCTGCGTGAAGATGCTACCGCGGCAGAAGCCACGCGCGCCGTGGGCCGCGGGCGAGTCGGTGGCGTAGAGCAGCCACTCGTCCATGCGGAACTCGTCGTGGAACCACATCGCGTGGTCGAGGCTCACGGCTTGCACGCTGCCGTTCATGAAGCTCAGGCCGTGCGGCAGCAGGGCGGCACGCAGCAGGCCGAAGTCGGACGCATACGCAAGCATCGCTTGGTGCAGCACCGGGTCGTCGGGCAGGCGGTCGGAGGCACGCAGCCATGCATCGTCGCGGGGCGCACGGGTCGGCGGGTTGAAGGGGTCGCTGGGCTCGCACTGGCGGATCTCGATCGCGGCCTCGGCATGCAGCACGCCGCGCAGGTGCTCGGGCCATTTGTCGATGTTCTGGCGCCGCAGTTCGTTCACGCTGGCCAGGCCGTCGGGGCCGACCACCTTCGGCATCTCGGCCTGGTGCAACGGGCCTTCCTCTTTCACATGGAACGAAGCCGCGAAGTTGAAGATCGGCTGCCCGTGCTGGATGGCCACCACGCGGCGCGTCGTGAAGCTGCCGCCGTCGCGGATGCGGTCGACGTCGTAGACGATCTTCGCGCCCTTGTCGCCGGGGCGCAGAAAGTAGGCATGCAGCGAATGCACGCTGCGCGCAGGCTCGACGGTCAGCGCCGCGGCCATCAGTGCCTGGCCGAGCACCTGGCCGCCGAACACGCGCGGGCTGCCGATGTCGCCACTCACGCCGCGGAAAAGGTTGTGCTCCAGCTGCTCCACCTGCAGCATCTCGACGAGTTCCTGGACGTGCGCTTTCATGCGGGAATGATCTCATGGCACTGCGTGCGCTAGAGCGGCTCGGGTCGTCGAAACCCTGCAATCACGCGGGTGCGTTGCCCGCCCTTAACATCGCCGCTGCGTTTTCCCAACCCGTTTCCTCGCCCTGGTTCTCTAACCTGTTCCTCCAACCTGGCCCACGCCGTTGCCGAACTCACACCCTCACCCCAAACACCTGGCGCGCCTGGCCGTGCCCCTGCTGTCTGCCGTGGTGCTGAGTGCACCCGCGCTGGCCCAGACCGAGCCCCTCCCGACGCTGCACGACTGCGCGGCCATCGGCCCCGCGGCCGACCGGCTGGCCTGCTACGACAAGCTGGCCGGGCGCGCGCCATCGGCCCCGGCTGCCATAGTCCCAGCCGAAGCCCCGGTGCCCACGTCGACGCTGTCGGCCAAGGACGTGCCGGGCGCGCCCGCCCAGCGCGCTGACGCGAGCCTGCTATCCAGCTACTGGGAACTCGACCCCGAAGACAAGCGCGGCACCTTCAACCTCACCGGTTACCGCGCCAACTACGTGCTGCCGTTTCACAAGACCAGCCGCATCAACCGGGCGCCGCAGTCGCCCACGCAGGCGGTGGTGGCGCAGCCCAACTACCGCAGCATCGAGGCCAAGTTCCAGATCTCGCTGCGCACCAAGGTGCTGCAGGACGTGGGCCTGCCCGGCGGCGACGTGTGGCTGGCTTTCACCGAGCAGGCCATGTGGCAGATCTGGAACGGCCGCGACTCCAAGCCCTTCCGCAACACCGACTACGAACCCGAGGCGATGTACGTGGTGCCGGTGCCCAAGCCCTGGCGCAACCTGCCCTGGGGCTGGCAGTGGCGTTTCGGCCAGTTCGGCATCGCCCACCAGTCCAACGGGCAGTCGGACCCGCTGTCGCGCAGCTGGAACCGCGTGTACCTGGGCACCGGCTTCGAACGCGGCGACTGGACCGTGACGACGCGCGTGATGCAGCGCCTCGACGAGCCTTACGCCACCGACAACAACCCCGACCTGGTCGACTACCGCGGCCGCGCCGAGCTGCAACTCGGCTGGACGCCCGGCGCGGCCACCACCTCGCTGCTGTACCGCAGCACCCTGCAAGACGTGAAGTACGGCGCCTTGCAGTTCGAATGGACCTACCCGGTCAACCGCAACCAGCCCAACGGCCTGCGCTGGTTCATCCAGGCATTTCGCGGCTATGGCGAAACACTCACCGACTACAACTTCCGCCAGACCAGCATCGGCGCGGGCCTGACGTTCATGCAGTTTTAGGGCGCGCCCAAACGCTGCGCCATCTCGGCCGCCACGCTGCGCAGCGCCGAGCTGACCGGCGCGTGCGTGGACAGGCGCTGCCAATAGCGCTGCGCCAGCGCCGACGCCGCTTCGTCGTGGGCCAGCCGCGGCGGCTCGAACGGTGCGTAGTCGGGCAGGCCCGAGAACACATCGGGCCGCCAGCGCATGGGCAGCATGTCGTACAGCGGCGCCAGCGCGAAGCGTGCCTTGGCCGGCTCGTCGGCCCACAGGCTGAGATTGCCGAAGTGCATGTCGGTGTTGCCAATCAGGCGGCCAAACTCGAGCCAGGTGCGCACCGTGTCGGCATCACCTTGGCTCAGGCGGCGCTGTGCCACCAGCGCCTCGCAGCTCGCCGCCCAGTGTTGGCGGGGGCCGGCCACGAAAGCCTCGTGCACCGCGTCGAGCGCCACGGCGTGGCGGCGGCCGTTCGCGCCAATGCGGTCGAAGCGTGTCGATTCGAAGTAGGTGCGGGTGGCGCTCGCGATCACGCGGGCCGGCGCCACGTCGAAGCCATGCTCGGCGAGCACGTACAAGGCCAGCCACTCGGCATGCAGCAGGTCGTGCCAGCGCTCGCCGAAGGGTGTGCCGCGTGGTGGCGAGAACTTCACCAGCACGCGCTCACCCGATGCCAGTGCACTGAGAAACTTGGACTGCTCGCCGCCGGCCGAGGAACCAGCGGGCAAGGTGGCCGTCACGTCGGCGGCAAGGGTGTCGTAGTGCGCGGCCCGTGCGCTGATGTCGACCGGATCCTCGGGTACAAATTCTCCCTTGACGTCTCCGATGGAGATGGCGCCCGGGTGGTCGTCAATGCGCACCGCTGCATACAGCACCTGCTCCAGGCCCCAGCGCTCGGGGTTGCTGTCGAGCCCCAGGCGCAGCGCCCACTCGCGGCCCAGAAAGCCCTGCAAACGCAGCGGCGCCAGGAACCACGGCAACTGGCCGCGCGACAGCACGTCAATGCCATCGGCCGCCACATGCAGACGGCCACCAGCCAGCAGCGTGACGGTGCCGAAGCGGGTGATGCGGCCTTGCGCATCGGTCCACCACAGAGGTTGCTGCGCCGGCAGGTCGCGGATGGTCTGCGGCAGCCCATAGCGCGTGCGCTTGCCCTGGCCCAGCGTGACGAGTTGCTTGCTCAGGCTGCGCAGGGTGCGCGAGAGGGTGGGTTGGCTCTTGCCGGTGAGCTGCTGTAGCTCGACCGAGGTGGCCAGGCCGCGTTCGGTGAGCGTGGCCAGCAAGGAAGCCTGCAGCGGGTCGAGGGGCGTTTTCATGAATAGGATTAACTTGCCAGCAGCCCTTTTAAAATCAAAGGGTTAACTGCAAATTGAATCCTATATGAATAGTATTTGAATGACAAACAGAGCGCCTTCTCAGGCAGCCTTCTGATCCGCCCCTCGCCACTGGGCCATCAACCCGTTCCACTTCGTGCGTGCAGCCTTCAGGTGCCGCTCCTTCACGTGGCCGTAGCCGCGGATGTCTTCCGGGATGCTCGCGATGGCAATGGCCAGCTTGTGGTTGCCGGCGTTCAGGCCGCGCAGCACTTCGTCGATGCTGGACTGGTACTCGCCGATCAGCGCGCGTTCGGTCTTGCGCTCTTCGGTGCGGCCGAACGGATCGAACGCGGTGCCGCGCAGCCCCTTCAGCTTCGCGAGCACGCGAAACGCGCTGAGCATCCAGGGCCCGAAGCTCTGCTTCACCAATTCACCCTTCTCGTTCTTCTTCGCAATCGTCGGCGGGGCGAGGTGATAGTGGAGCTTGTAGTCGCCTTCGAACTGCGAGGCGATCTTGTCGAGGAAGCTTTGGTCGGTGTGCAGGCGCGCGACTTCGTATTCGTCCTTGTAGGCCATCAGCTTGAACAGGTAGCGCGCCACGGCTTCGGTGAGCTTGCTGCCGCTCTTGTCATTGACCAAGGGTGACTCGGCCGCCCGCACCTTCTCGACGAAGGCCTTGTACTGTGCGGCGTAGGCCGCGTTCTGGTAGCCGGTGAGAAAGTCCACGCGCTTGGCAACCATGTCGTCGAGGTTCGGGCTCTTGCGCACGAACTCGATCACCTGCGCCGTCTGCGTCATCGACCGCAAGGCGGCCAGGTCGTGCGCGGCGCGGCGGCCCCATTCGAACGCGGCCTTGTTGTTGTCGACCTGCACGCCGTTGAGTTCGATCGCGCGCATCAGCGATTCATGGCTCAGCGGCACGCGGCCTTGCTGCCAGGCGTAGCCGAGCATCAGCGGGTTGGTGTAGAGCGAATCGCCGATCAGTTGCACGGCGAGCTGCTCGGCGTCGAACGAGCCGAAGTGCGCCGGCCCGACGGCGGCTGCAATCGCCGCTTCGCAGCTGGCGCCCGGGAACTGCCAGTCGGGGTTGGTGACGAATGCCGCCGTGGGCGAGCCGTGCGTGTTCAGCGCCACGTAGGTGCGGCCTTCGCGCATCACCGCGAGCGTGGCCTTGTTGGCCGCGACGATGGGGTCGCAGGCGATCACCAGGTCCGCCTCGGCCGTGCCGACCTTGGTGGTGTGGATCGCGTCCATGCGGTTGGCGATCTGGATGTGGCTCCAGGTGCTGCCGCCTTTTTGCGCGAGGCCAGCCGAGTCTTGCGTGACGATGCCCTTGCCTTCAATGTGCGCGGCCATGCCGAGCAGTTGTCCGATGGTGATGACGCCGGTGCCGCCGACGCCGGCCACCACGATGCCCCAAGCCGACTCGGCGTTGGGCAGCACGGGCTCGGGAATCGCCACCATCGTGAACGGGTTCGGCCGCTCTGTCTTTCCCTTCTTCGCCGATTTGAGCTGGCCGCCTTCCACCGTGATGAAGCTCGGGCAGAAGCCCTTCACGCAGGAGTAATCCTTGTTGCAGCTGTTCTGGTTGATGCGGCGCTTGCGGCCGAATTCGGTCTCGATCGGCTCCACGCTCAGGCAATTGCTCTGCACCGAGCAGTCGCCACAGCCTTCGCACACCAGCTCGTTGATCACCACGCGCTTGGCGGGCTCGACCAGCGTGCCGCGCTTGCGGCGACGGCGCTTCTCGGTGGCGCAGGTCTGGTCGTAGATGATGGCCGTGGTGCCTTTGAGTTCTCGGTACTCGCGCTGGATGCGGTCGAGCTCGTCACGGTGAAACACCGTCACGCCGGGTGCGAGCGCCACGCCGTCGTACTTATCGGGGTCGTCGGTCACGATGCACAGCGCGCTCACGCCTTCGGCCTTCAGGCTGTTCATGATCTGCAGCACCGAGTGGCCCTCGGGCCGCTCGCCCACGCGCTGGCCGCCGGTCATCGCGACCGCGTCGTTGTACAGAATCTTGTAGGTGATGTTCACACCGGCCGCGATGCTCTGGCGAATGGCCAGGCTGCCGCTGTGGAAGTAGGTGCCGTCGCCCAGGTTCGCAAAGATGTGCTGGTCGGTGGTGAACGGTGCCTGGCCGACCCAGGGCACGCCTTCGCCGCCCATCTGCGTGAAGGTGGATGTCGAGCGATCCATCCACACCACCATGTAGTGGCAGCCGATGCCGGCCACCGCACGCGAGCCTTCGGGCACCTTGGTGCTGGTGTTGTGCGGGCACCCGCTGCAGAAGAAGGGCAGGCGGTCGCCGCTGTCGACCTTCATGGTTTGCAGGCTGCGCTCTTTCGCTTCGATGAGCGCCAGGCGTGCGTCGATGCGCGACGCGGTGTCGGCGTCCACGCCCAGCTTCTTCAGCCGTTTGCCCACTGCCTTGGCAATGATCGACGGCGTGAGGTCGGCCTGTGCGCGCAGCAGCCAGTTGCGCGCCGGGTTGGGCTGCGACCACTCGCCGCCGCTCTGGTCGTTCTCGGCCTCGTCGAACTTGCCGAGCACGTTGGGCCGTACATCGGGCCGCCAGTTGTAGAGCTCTTCCTTCAGCTGGTACTCGATGACCTGGCGCTTCTCTTCGACGACCAAGATCTCTTGCAAGCCCTGCGCGAAGTCGCGCGTGATGGTGGCCTCGAGCGGCCACACCACGTTGACCTTGTGCAGGCGGATGCCGAGGCGGCGGCAGTCATCATCGGAGAGCCCGAGGTCATGCAGCGCCTGCCGCGTGTCGTTGTAGGCCTTGCCGCTGGCGATCAAACCGAAGCGATCGTGCGGGCCGCTGATCACGTTGTGGTTGAGCTTGTTCGCACGCACATAGGCCAGCGCCGCGTACCACTTGTGGTCCATCAAGCGCGCCTCCTGCTCCAACGGCGCGTCGGGCCAGCGGATGTGCAAGCCGCCTTCGGGCATCACGAAATCTTCGGGCAGCACGATGTTCACGCGGTCGGGGTCGACGCTGATGCTGGCCGATGACTCCACGATCTCCTGGATCGTCTTCATGCCCGCCCACACGCCCGAGAAGCGGCTCATCGCGAAGGCGTGCAAGCCCATGTCGAGGATGTCTTGCACGCAGCTCGGGAAGAACACCGGCAGCCCGCAGGCCTTGAAGATGTGGTCGCTCTGGTGCGCCGCGGTGCTGCTCTTGGCGATGTGGTCGTCGCCGGCCAGCGCGATCACGCCGCCGTGTTTGGCGGTGCCGGCCATGTTGGCGTGCTTGAACACGTCGGAGCAGCGGTCCACGCCCGGGCCCTTGCCGTACCAGATGCCGAACACGCCATCGAACTTCTTGCTCTGCGGGTAGAGGTCGAGCTGCTGCGTGCCCCACACCGCAGTGGCGCCCAGCTCTTCATTCACGCCGGGTTGGAACACGATGTTCTGCGCGGCCAAGTGTTTCTTCGCGGCCCACAGCGCCTGGTCGTAGGTGCCGAGCGGCGAGCCACGGTAGCCGCTGATGAAACCGCCAGTGTTCAAGCCGGCCATCGCATCGCGCGTGCGCTGCAGCATCGGCAGCCGCACGAGGGCCTGCACCCCGCTCATGAAAGCCTGCCCGTGGGCGAGGCTGTACTTGTCGTCGAGGGTGACGCTTTCCAGCGCCTTGCGGATCGATTCGGGTAGCGGGGCGTTCATCGTTCAAGACTCCTTTGGGAGCGTGCGTTCGGTGATGCGCGCAAGCCGGCTTGTGGCCAGCGAGGCACAGGGCTGCGCGGGTAAGAGATGCAATCAGTGTAGGGATTCGGTGCGCGCAAGTCCTTTCTTTGTTTGCCATGCAAACAGGGGTTGGAGCAATAATCTTGCTGAGAATTCAACTGAGGGCAGCAAATGGCGCTCAAAAAGCCCGTATCAGGGAAAACCAGCAAGCCCTCGGCGCCACCTTTGCCGGAGCCGGCGCACGAGGCCTCGCATGGCGCCAGCCTCGACCGCTATGACGTGCTGATCCTGCGCGAGTTGCAGCAAGACGCTCGCTTGTCGAACACCGAATTGGCCGCGCGCATCGGCCTGTCGGCCGCGCCCACCTGGCGGCGCGTGAAGTGGCTCGAAGACCAGGGCTACATCACCGGCTACCGCGCCGAGATCGACCGCCGCAAGATCGGCCTCGGTGTGCTCGCCTTCGTGCGCGTGGACGCCGACCGCAACACCGGCACCGCCACGCGCGCGCTCGAAGACGCCATCCGCCGCCTGCCCGAAGTCATCGCCTGCCACTACATCTCGGGCGCCGGCACCTTCGAGCTGCAGGTGATGGTGACCGACCTCGACGCCTTCTCGCGCTTCTCGATCGAGACGCTGCTCAACCTGCCGAACGTGAAGGACGTGCACACGAGCTTCTCGCTCGGCGAAGTGAAGGCGGGCGCCGCGCTGCCGCTCGGGCATTTGCGCGCGAGCCCCGCGAACAAAGGCCCCTAGAACTGGGGACTCTCGCTCGTATTGGGGAGGGCGCTTTCGCAACCGCCACCTATCTTGGGTTCATCGCTCAGGGAGACCACGATGAAACCTGTGAATCAAACGCTGGCGTGCGCCGCCTTTCAGTTGCTGCTGGCCTTCGGGCTGACGATGGCAACGTCAGCGAAGGCTGAGGAAACGCTGACGCCTGCCCAAGTCGAACAACTCGCCAAGCCGACCGCTGCGGCCGAGGCAGTGATCCCCGAAGCGAACCCCGAGCCGGTGCCTTCGCTCAGCGCCTACATGCGCAACTTCGAGCACCGCTCCAAGCAACCCTTGCTGGCCGACAAGGTGGCGCAGTACGCGGCGGCCGTGCTGCCCTATGCGATGTTGTCGACGGTGGTCTATTGCAACGACATCTTTCGACGCCAGGCCGTGACGGGCTCGCCGGAGCTCGTCGACTCCGAGTGCGACGGCGGCTTTCACGCGTCCGAACACGGCTGGACGAAGCTGCACACCTACGCCAGCGACCTCAGCGACACCACGGCCGAACTGCCGGCCGGCCCAGAGAAGCTGGGGCTGCGCTTTGCCGTCTTCTACCGCGTGGAGGGCGACGCGGTGCGTGTGGGCATCGCGTTTCGAGGCACCGACTTCAAGAGCTTGGCCGACTGGCACAGCAACCTGCGCTGGTTCACGCCGGGGAGCGACCAGTACGACCAGGTGGCGTTGATGGTCGACGACGTCATCAAAACCACCAAAGACGACATCGTGCGCAAGCTCGGCCGCGAGGTCTCTCAATGGCACATCGTCAGCACCGGCCACTCACTCGGCGGCGGCCTGGCGCAGCTCTTTGCCTACAAGAGCAACGAGGTCGAAGCCGCAGTGGTGTTCGACCCCTCGCCCGTCACCGCCTACTACGCCTGCGTGGACGACCAGGTCGTGCACTGCAACGTGCCGGTGTGGCGCATCTACGAGAAGGGCGAGGTGCTGGCCTACGTGCGCTCGTTCATCCGGCTGTTCTATTCGCTGAGCGAGAACATCAACGAGATCGAGTTCGACCTGCTGGGCGGCAACATCGTCGCCAACCACAGCATGCCGCGCTTCTACAAGCAGCTGTCGCAAGAGGTGGCGCGGCGCCCTACGGCCACAGACCAATACGCCAAGCTCACCGAAGGCCACCCTGATTGCTACTGCTCGCGCTACCGCAACGTGGCCTTGTGGAAGCCGCCGGTGCGGCCATACTGCGAGCAGCTGCACGGCGTGGCAGCGGCCAATGGCGATGCCGCGACCGGCGGGTTGCTGGACTTCCGGATGGCGACAGTGAATTTGAATGAGCCGTGATTGAAGGCGTCACGGTGTCTCAGCCCCCGGGCGTGTCCGGGCAAGTGCCATTCGGGTTGGCGGCCTGGTTCACGAAGCGAAAACCTCAAGGCGCAATGTGCTTCTGCATGAACACACTCAGGGGGTCATGGGTGTACTTACCGAACGTGCCTCGCCGCTCGTAGCCGAGTGAGGCATAGAGCCCCAGTGCTTCAGGCTGGAACGGCCCGGTTTCGAGCTTGATCAGCTTGCAGCCAGACTTGGCTGCCTCCGATTCGAGCATGGCAAGGAGTTTCTTGGCGACACCCTGGCCTCGACTGCGGGGGCTGACGTACATGCGCTTGAGTTCGCCAAACGCAGGATGGAGAACCACGGCGCCGCAGCCAATGGCGCTCGCCGCACTGTCGCGCGCGACGGCGAACAGGACATTGGGTTGCTTCAGTGAAGCCAGATCAAGAGCGTGCCTGCTTTCAGGCGGATACAGCGAGTCCTGGTAGGCGTCCAGTTCGGCAATGAGGGCAATCACTTCGGGTTGATCGGGCGATTCGAGGGCGACGGTCATGACTGAAGAAGGCTGACGTGATTTTGGCAATCGACGGAGCTTGCCATAGGTGTCAGCGTGTTGTTGGCGCCGGCGAAGTGACGCCGGCTCAGAGTTCGCACCACGCCGGCATCTTCTTCTCGGCGCAGTTGGACTGCATCTCGTCGAGGTAGAAGTCTTTGAGGCCTGCGATGCGCTTCCACGAGACCTTGGGCTTGGACTCTTCGAACTCGTTGAGCCCGGTCGTGATCTTCTGCTTGCCGGTCAGGAAATTGAAGCTGTAGTCCGTGCGCTCGCCGGAGTTGCGCATGAACGACCAGATGTCGAGGCCGATCAGGCGAAATCGCTGCTTGTCGTAGCGAAAGCTGAAGCTGCGGTGCGTGACGCCGTAGCTCCCGCAACTCAACCAATAGTGCAGGTCGATGCGCAGCAGGCCGCGGTCGATGTCCAAGCCGCCTTCGTCCAGGGGGTCGGCCAGGCAGCTGTTCTCGGCGTCGTGCTCGGTGGGTAGAAAGCGGTCGGTCTCCCGCACCTTCTGGTAGCCCGACGCGGTTTGCAGCAGCACCACGAGTCGCCGCGGGTTGAGGTTGAGCCCGGAAGGGCCGAAGTTGCTGTTGGGCTTGAGCTTGGCGGGGTCGGCCTGGTGCAGCACCAGCACGGCGTCGCTTTTGCCATCGCGGTCGAGGTCGCCGGTGAAGGTGTGGGTCAGGTTCCAGCCGGCCGGCACCCAGGGGGCGAACTCTGCCGCGCCCGTCGCGGCGCAGGGCACGGTGATGCCGAGCGAGAGGAACAGGGACAGGCCGAGACGGGCGATGGGTTGGCGCATTCAAAAACTCCTGGAGAAGCGTCAACGCAGTGACGGCGCGTTCGCACCTGCAACGCTGGCAATGATCTTACGTGGCGCGGTGGCCGTGTTCGCCTCGACTGGCCCTAAGCTTGCGGCCCATGAAGAACCTGACGCTTCGCCAGCTGCGCGCCTTCGAGGCAGCCGCCTCAACCCTGAGCTTCTCGCGCGCTGCCGAGCAGCTGAGCCTCACGCAACCGGCGATCTCGATGCAGATCCGCCTGCTCGAAGACGACGTGGGCCTGCCGCTGTTTCGCAAGCAGGGCCGGCAGCTGCAGCTCACCGATGCCGGGCAGGAGCTGCTGCGCCATGCGCGCACCGTGCTGGCCGTGATCAAGCTCGCCGAAGACTCGCTCACCTCGCTGCAAGGCAGCACGCGCGGCCAGCTGCACCTGGGCGTGGTGCCCACGGCCAACTACTTTGCGCCGCTCTTGATGATGGCGTTTCGCCAGCGCTTCCCCGAGGTCAAGCTCAAGCTGTCGGTTGACCGGCGCGACGCGATCCTTGCGATGCTCAACGAGCACCGCATCGATGTGGCGATCGCCGGCTACCCGCCGTCCGAGGCCGACGTCGAGGCCGAGGCCTTTGCGCGCCACCCGCACTGCATCGTCGCAGCGCCCGACCACCCGCTGGTTGGGCAGCGCGGCATCGCGTGGGAAGCGCTGCGCGCCGAGCCCTTCATCTTCCGCGAACCGGGCTCGGCCACGCGCGGCTTCCTGGAACACCTGCTGCAGGCGCAGTCGCTGCAGGTCAACGTGACGATGGAGCTGTCGGGCAACGAGACCATCAAGCAGGCGGTGATGGCCGGCATGGGCATCAGCTTCATGTCGGCGCATGCCTTCCAGATCGAGCTGGCGGCCGGCCGCATGGCGGTGCTCGATCTGGTCGAGATGCCCAAGCTGCTCGACTGGTGCCTGCTGCACCGGCGCGAAAGCGTGTTGTCGGGTGTCAACGCGGCGTTCCGCGAGTTCGTGCTGGAGCAGGGCGCGGCGCTCACGCGTTGCGAGGTCGCACCCGGGTAGGCCCGGTGTGCGGCCGACGCTGAGGCGGCTTGTGCCGCGCAGCATTCGTCGGTGTTTTCCCGGGCGCATCGCGGGTTGCGATACCCACCGCAACCTGTGGCTGCCACGCTTGCCGGGCATGGCAACGAGAGAGCCTTCAGTCATCAGCATTTCTTGGGATCAAGATAAGAAACTGCTGCTTGTCCTTATGCATGCTGGCCACTAGATTTCGCCTCGATCCCTCTGCCTTCGAGACGTGCCATGCCCGAGCTGAACAAGCCTCTTCCCTTCCCCACCTGGGACGCCGACCACGCCGCCCGCCTGGACGAGCCCGGCCTGCTGCTCTACCGCTCCAACCTGCTCGGCTCCGACCTGCGCATCACCAACTACGGCGGTGGAAACACCTCCGCCAAGCTGACGCAGCGCGACCCGCTGACACAGCAAGACGTGGAGGTGCTGTGGGTCAAGGGCTCGGGTGGCGACCTGGGCTCGATGAAGCTCGATGGTTTTTCCACCCTCTACCTCGACAAGCTCAAGGCGCTGCAGAAGATCTATCGCGGGTCGGAGCACGAAGACGAGATGGTGGGCTACCTGCCGCACTGCACCTTCAATCTCAACGGTCGCGCGGCCAGCATCGACACTCCCCTGCACGCCTACCTGCCGTTCAAGCATGTGGACCACATGCACCCCGACGCGGTGATCGCCATCGCGGCGATGGAAAACAGCCGCGCGCTCACGCAGACCATCTTCGGCGGCACCGTCGGCTGGCTGCCCTGGCGCCGCCCAGGCTTCGAACTCGGCATGATGCTGCAGCGCTACGTCGCCGAACACCCGGGCCAGCGCGGCCTGGTGCTCGCAGGGCATGGCCTTTTCACCTGGGGCGACGACGCGCGCAGCTGCTACGAGAACACCGTCGGCGTGATCCGCGATGCACAGCAGTGGCTGCAGGCCGAGCGCAGCGAACGCAAGCTCGTGAGCTTTGGCGGCGTGAAGCGCGAGCCGATGGCGGCTGCAGAACAAGACGCGCTGCTGGCGCGGGTGCTGCCGGTGCTGCGTGGCCTGGTCTCGCGCTCGGGCCACAAGCTCGCGCACGTCGACCGTTCGGCCGTGGTGCAGGAGTTCGTCAACAGCCGCGAGCTGGAAGCGCTTGCCGCGTTGGGCACCTCGTGCCCCGACCACTTCTTGCGCACCAAGATCCGCCCGCTGATCGTGCCGGAGGCACTCTACGCGTTGCAAGGCAAGGCCCTGGCCGATGCAGTGGAAGAACGCCTGGCCGCCTACCGCGCCGACTACAGCGCCTATTACGAACGCTGCAAGCGCTCCAACAGCCCGGCGCTGCGCGACCCGAACCCGGTGATCGTGCTGCTGCCCGGCGTGGGCATGGTGTCGCTCGCCAAGGACAAGGCCACCGCGCGCATCGCGAGTGAGTTCTACGTCAACGCCATCAACGTGATGCGCGAGGCCGACACGCTCGACCGCTACGTCGGCCTGCCCGAGCAGGAGGCCTTCGACATCGAGTACTGGCTGCTCGAAGAGGCCAAGCTGCAGCGCATGCCCAAGCCCAAGCCGCTGGTCGGCAAGGTGGCGCTCGTCACCGGCGGGGCCGGTGGCATCGGCCGCGCCATCGTCGAGCGAATGTTGGGCGACGGCGCTTGTGCAGTGCTGCTCGACATCGACGCCGAATCGCTCGCCCAGGTGGGCGCCGAGCTGCAGAAGCGCTTCGGCCGCGACGTGGTGCGCAGCGTGGTGTGTGACGTGACCGACGAAGCCGCCGTGCTCGCCGCCTATGCGCAGGCCACCATCGAATACGGCGGCGTCGACATCCTCGTGTCCAACGCCGGCATCGCCTCGGCCTCGCCGATCGAAGACACCACGCTCGCGCTGTGGAACCGCAACCAGTCGATCCTGAGCACCGGCTACTTCCTGGTGGGCCGCGAAGCCTTCCGTGTGATGAAGGCGCAGGGCGTGGGCGGCAGCATCGTCTTCATCGCCAGCAAGAACGGCATGGTCGCGAGCAACCAGGCAGCCGCCTACTGCGCGGCCAAGGCCAGCGAGATCCAGCTCGCGCGCTGCTTCGCGCTCGAAGGCGCGCCGCTCGGCATACGCGCCAATGTGGTCAACCCCGACGCGGTGATCCGCGGGAGCAAGATCTGGACGGGCACCTGGAGCCAGGAGCGCGCCGCCGCCAACAAGATCAGCGAAGACGAGCTCGAAGCTTTCTACCGCGACCGCTCCATGCTCAAGCGCAGCGTGCTGCCCGAAGACATTGCCGAAGCCACCTATTTCTTCGCCTCCGAGCTGTCGGCCAAATCCACCGGCAACATCCTCAACGTGGACGCAGGCAACCTCGCTGCATTTCCTCGTTGAACCGCGCTCGTTGAACACACGCATCAGGAGACCGCCATGGGCACATCGTTGATCGCCACCAGCCTGATCGAATCACACAACGCCGCGTTGAAGAAGCGCGTGCTCGACGACTACGAAACCCTCGGCGAGCAGCTCGCCCGCCGTGACGTGGATATCGAGCCCATCCGCCGCCAGGTGGCTGCGTTCGCCGTGGCCGTGCCCTCGTGGGGCGTGGGCACCGGCGGCACGCGCTTCGCGCGCTTCCCCGGCCGCGGCGAGCCGCGCCACGTGTTCGACAAGATCGAAGACTGCGGCGTGATCCAGCAGCTCGGCCGCTGCACGCCCACCGTGTCGCCGCACTTCCCGTGGGACACCACCAGCGACTACCGCGCGCTGCGCGAGCACGCGGCCGACCACGGCCTCGCGTTCGATGCCGTCAACTCCAACACCTTCTCCGACCAGAAGGGCCAGCCGCTGAGCTACAAGTTCGGCAGCCTCACGCATGCCGACCCGGCCGTGCGTGCGCAGGCCGTGGCGCACAACCTCGAGGTGATCGACATCGGCCGCCAACTCGGCAGCAAGGCCATCACGGTGTGGATCGGCGACGGCGCCAACTTCCCCGGCCAGCAGCACTTCCGCCGCGCCTTCGACCGCTATCTGGAGAGCACGCGCAAGATCTACGCGGCGCTGCCGGCCGACTGGCACATGTTCCTCGAGCACAAGATGTTCGAGCCGGCGTTCTACGCCACCGTGATTCAAGACTGGGGCTCCAGCCTGCTCGCTGCGCAGTCGCTGGGCGACAAGGCGCGCTGCCTGGTCGACCTGGGCCACCACGCGCCCAACGTCAACATCGAGATGATCGTCGCGCGGCTGGTGCACGCCCGCAAGCTCGCGGGCTTCCACTTCAACGACAGCAAGTACGGCGACGACGACCTCGACAGCGGCAGCATCAACCCGTTCCAGCTGTTCCTGGTGTTCAATGAGCTGGTGGATGCGGCACAGAGCAACGTGCCCGACTTCCAGCCGGCCTACATGCTCGACCAGTCGCACAACGTCACTGACCCGATCGAGAGCCTGATGACGAGCGCCGCCGCGGTGCAGCGCTGCTACGCGCAGGCGCTGCTGGTGGATCGCAAGGCGCTCACGGCCTATCAAGACAGCAACGATGTGCTGATGGCCTCGCAGGCGCTGAAGCAGGCGTACCAGACCGACGTGACGCCGATCCTGCAGCGCGTGAGGCTGGATGCGGGTGGTGCGATCGACCCGGTCTCGGCCTACCGCGCCAGCGGCTACCGCGACAGAGTCGCCGAGATTCGCCCAACCGCCGGCCCCAGCAGCGGCATCGTCTGAACGAGTTCCACGGGCTGCCACAAGTGGCCCACTTTCCCGATAGCAACAAAACCATCTAGGAGACAAACCCGTGAAGAAACCCATCCAAGTCCTTCTCTCCGTTCTGCTCTGCGCGGCCTTCGCACCGTCGGCCATGGCGGCCGACAAGATCGCGCTCGTCGTCAAGAGCCTCGGCAACGGCTTCTTCGACGCGGCCAACCAGGGCGCGCAAGAGGCGGCCAAGGAGTTGAAAGACGTCGAGATCATCTACACCGGCCCGGCCAAGGCCACCGCTGAAGGGCAGATCGAGATCATCAACTCGCTGATCGCGCAGAACGTGAAGGCCATCGTGATTTCGGCCAACGACCCCGACGCCTTGGTGCCGGTGATGAAGAAGGCCATGGCACGCGGGATCAAGGTCATCTCGTTCGACTCGGGCGTGCGCAAGGACGGCCGCCAGATGCACCTGAACCCATCGTCCAACGCGCTCATCGGCGAGAAGCTGGTGAAGATGACGCAAGACGCCGTCGGCCCGACCGGCGAGATCGCCGTGCTCTCGGCCACCGCGCAAGCCACCAACCAGAACATCTGGATCGACGAGATGAAGAAGGTGCTGGCCAAGCCGCCTTACACCGGCCTCAAGCTCGTGAGCGTGGTCTACGGTGACGACCAGACCGACAAGAGCTACCGCGAAGCGCAGGGCCTGTTCAAGAGCTACCCGAACCTGAAGGCCATCGTCGCGCCCACCACCGTGGGCGTGGCGGCAGCGGCCAAGGCGGTGCAGGACGAGAAGAAGGTCGGCACGCTGTTCGTCACCGGCCTGGGCTTGCCCTCCGAGATGGCCGGCCACGTGAAGAGCGGCGCAGTGAAGTCGTTCGCCATCTGGAACCCGATCGACCTCGGCTACTCCGCCATCTACGCCGCCCACCAGTTCGTGCACGGCAAGGTGAAGGGCGAGGCGGGTGAGAAGGTGTCGCTCGGCAAGGTCGGCACGGTCACGCTGGATGCGAACACCGAGGCGGCGATGTCCGAGCCCTTCACCTACGACGCCACCAACGTCGAAAGATTCGCCAAGTTCTTCTGACCTGTTGAAGCGGAGTTAAAAAATGCAGGGGCGGCACCCGGTGCCGCCCCGATGGTTTCCCACGCCCGACTGCTGCACCATCGACCCATGAGCACTGCCTTGCTGCAACTCCGCGGCATCCACAAGCGCTACGGCGCCACCCACGCACTGCGTGGGGTCGATCTCGACCTGCAACGCGGCGAGGTGCTGGCGCTCATCGGCGAGAACGGGGCCGGCAAATCCACGCTGGTGAAGATCCTCACCGGGGTCGTGGCGCCGGACGATGGCGAGATCGCGCTCGACGGCAACGTGCACCGCTTCGCCCATGCGCAAGCCTCGCAGGCGGCCGGCATCGTGGCCGTCCACCAAGAGACGGTGATGTTCGACGAGCTGAGCGTGGCCGAGAACATCTTCATCGGCCGCCACCTGCAGCGGGGCCCGTTCATCGACTGGCCTGCGATGAACGCGCAGGCCGCGCGCGTGCTCGAACAGATCGGCGCACGCTTCGCCGCCACGGCGCTGGTGAAGAACTTGAGCCTGGCCGAGCGGCACCTCGTTGAAATTGCGCGGGCGCTGTCGCAAAAGGCGTCGGTGGTGATCCTCGACGAGCCTACCGCGGCGCTGTCGCAGCAGGAGATCCGTGACTTCTACGGCCTGGTGCGCACGCTGCGCGACCAGGGCGTGGGTGTGATCTTCATCACCCACAAGTTCGACGAAGTCTTCGCCGTGGCCGACCGCTACCTGGTGCTGCGAGACGGCGCCTCGGTGGGCCGAGGCCACATCGCCGAGGCCAACCAGGCCGAGCTGGTGCGCTTGATGGCCGGTCGGGCGATCGAACAGATTTATCCCCCTGTTCCAAGCGAACCCGGCGAGGTGCTGATGCAGGTGCGCGGCCTGTCGCACCCGACCGAGTTCGCCGACCTGTCGTTCAGCCTGCGCCGCGGCGAGATCCTCGGCTTCTATGGCCTCGTGGGCTCGGGCCGCAGCGAAGCCATGCTGGCGCTGATGGGCCTCAACCGCGAGGCCAGTGGTGAATTCGAGGTCGACGGCCGGCGCTACCGGCCGCAAAGCCCCGGCGACGCGATCGCCGCCGGCATCGCCTATGTGCCCGAGGAGCGGCAACGCCAGGGCGGCATCCTGAGCTTCTCGGTGCAGCACAACATCAGCCTCGCCGGCCTCTCGCGCTTTGCGCGCGGGCCGTGGCTGTCGAAGCTGCGCGAGTCGGAGCTGTGCGCGCGCATGACCGAGCGGCTGCGCATCAAGGCCGGCTCGCCCGACACGCCGATGTCGGGCCTGTCGGGAGGCAACCAGCAGAAGATGGTGATCGCCAAATGGCTGGGCCTGAACCCGCGCATCGTGATCCTGGACGAGCCGACCAAGGGCATCGACCTCGGTGCCAAGCAGGCCGTCTACCAGCTGATTGCCGAGATGGTGTCGCAGGGGCTGGCGGTGATCCTGGTGTCGTCGGAGCTGCCCGAGGTGATGAACCTCGCGCACCGCGTGATCGTGATGCGGCGCGGCCGGCAGGTGGCCGAGTTTGCACGTGGCAGTGCCGATGCAGAGGCGGTGGTGGCGGCGGCTTCGGGCATAGCGGCGCCGGTGAATCTGGAGTTGGTCCAGCGGGCCGCACCTGCATTCCGGGAACTGGCCGCATGAGCAACTTGCTGTCGCTGCGCCGCGAGTGGGTGCTGCTGGCCATCATCGTCGGCATCGCGCTGGCCGTCGGTGCGCGCGCCCCCGTGTTCCTGAGCTGGCGCAACGGCATGGACATCGCCAACGACTCGGCCATCCTCGCCATCCTGGTGATGGGCCAGATGCTCGTGCTGCTGACGCGTGGCGTGGACTTGTCGGTGGCTTCCAACCTCGCGCTCACCGGCATGGTGTGTGCACTTGCTGGGCGTTCCTTCCCCGAGTTCGGCGTGGTGTCGCTGGTCGCTTTGGCCATCGCCGTCGGCACGCTGCTCGGTGCCATCAACGGCTGGCTCATCACGCGCTTCTCGCTGCCGCCCATCGTCGTGACGCTGGGCACCTTGTCCGCCTACCGCGGTGCCATCTTCGTCGCGAGCCATGGCGCGTGGATCTCGGACCAGAACATCCACCCCGTCATCAAGGGCCTGCCACGCGAACAGTGGCTGGGCCTGCCTGCGTTGGTGTGGATCGCCATCGTGGTGGTGCTCGCGATGGCGGTGTTCCTGCGCTGGCGCCGCGAGGGGCGCGAGATCTATGCGCTGGGCGGCAACCTGCACGCGGCAGCGTACGTGGGCATTCCGGTGCAGCGCCGTCTGATGCTGGTGTATTCGCTGTCGGGCGCGCTCGCCGGCCTGGCTGGTTTGCTGTGGGTGGGTCGCTATTCCATCGCGTTCACTGAACTCGCCTCGGGCTACGAGTTGACCGTGATCGCTGCCTGTGTGATCGGCGGCGTGAGCATCGGCGGCGGTGTGGGCACGGTGGCCGGTGCGGCACTGGGCGTGTTGTTCATCGGTGTGGTGAACGGCGCGCTGCCGGTGATCCAGGTCTCGCCGTTCTGGCAGCAGGCGATTGCCGGTGTGGTGATCCTGGTGTCGGTGGTGCTGAACGCTGGCACCCAAGGCCGCAGTGGCCGGTTGATCCTTGAACGGCGCGAGGTGCCCGCATGAAGGCTTTCGGTACTTGGGAGCGTGTGCTGCTGGCTTTGCTGGTGCTGTTGCTCGCCGGCTTCGGTCTGGGCCTCGACGGTTTCATGACGCCGTATGCGCTGGCCGACAGCACCTTCAACTTCAGCGAGAAGGGCCTGCTGGCGCTCGCGATGGCGCTGCTGATCGTGGCGGGCGAGATCGACCTGTCGATTGCCGCGACGATGGCGCTCAGTTCGCTGGCGATGGGCCTCGCGATGAAGGCCGGTGCCGGCCTGCCGTTGATGATCCTGGCTGCATTCGCCACCGGTGCGCTGGCCGGTTCGCTCAACGGCTGGCTGGTCACGGCTTACCGGCTGCCGTCGATCGTCGTCACCATCGGCACCTTATCGCTCTACCGCGGCATCGCACTGGTGGCACTGGGCGACCAGGCCATCACCGGCTACCCTGAGCCGCTGTCGGTGCTGGGCAACGGCTACCTCGGCGACCTGATCGGCGCGCCCTGGCTCATCGTGCCGATCGAGTTCATCGTCTTCCTGCTGATGGCCGCGGCGGTCGGCACGCTGCTGCACCGCACGGTGGTGGGCCGCCGCGTGTACGCCATCGGCGCCAACCCGATCGCGTCGCGCTTCTCGGGCATCGAGGTCGACCGCTACCGCTTCTGGCTGTTCGTGTTCGCCGGTGTGGCGGCGGCACTGGCGGCGGTGATGCTGACCGGCCGCATCGGCAGCACGCGACCCAACATTGCGTTGGGCTGGGAACTTGATGCCGTGACCATGGTGATCCTTGGCGGCGTGGCCATCGAAGGCGGGCGCGGCAGCATCGTGGGCACCGTGCTCGCGGCCTTGCTGATGGGCGTGTTCACCTTTGCGCTCGGCATGGTCAACGTCTCGGGCATCGTGATGTCGATGCTGATCGGCGTGCTGCTGGTGGTGGCGATGGTCTTGCCGCGGCTCGGCTTATCGAGGTGGTGGCGACCGCGCGCGACCGCGGTGGGTGCCTGATGGAGCAGATCGCCTTCTGCATGCGCTTGCGTCCTGGCCAGGCGGCCGAGTACAGGCGCCGCCATGATGCGCTGTGGCCCGAGCTGGCGGCGCTGCTGCACGACTCGGGCGTGCGCGACTACAGCATCTTTCTCGATGAAGAAAGCCTCGCGCTCTTCGCCGTGCTGCGACGCACCGACGGCCACCGCATGGACGCGCTGCCGCAACATCCGGTGATGCAGCGCTGGTGGGCGCACATGGCCGACCTGATGGAGACCGAGCCTTCGCTCGCACCGCAGGTGACGCCGCTGCAGCCGATGTTTCACCTGCCATGAAGCTCGATTGCAGCGTCGTGTTCGATGTAGGCAAGACCCACGTCAAGCTGCGTGTGTTCGACGCGCAAGGCCACGTGATCGAACAACGTGACCGGCCGAACCACGGCGTCAACAGCCCGCAGGGCTACACCGCACTCGACACCCCCGGCATCGAAGCCTGGCTGTGGGACAGCCTGGCCTCGCTCACACACCGTGCCCGCATCGGCCACCTCATCGTCTCGACACATGGCGCCGCCTTCGCCGCGCTCGACGACGACGGCTTGGTGCTGCCGATGGTCGACTACGAGTTCGACGCCTACGCCGACCAGCGCGAGGCCTATGCATCGGCCGTGGGCGACTTGCGCGAGACCCTGTCACCGCACCTGCCGATGGGCCTGAACGCGGCGCGCCCCTGGTACTGGCAGGCGCGCGAGTTTCCTACCGCGTTCTCGCGTGCCCACACGCTGCTGCCGTATCCGCAGTACTGGGCCTGGCGCCTGAGCGGCATCGCGGCCAGCGAGGTCAGCTCGCTTGGTTGCCACACGCACTTGTGGTCGCCTGCAAACCGCAGCTGGTCTCGGCTGGCGCATCGCGAAGGATGGGCACGGCGCTTCGCGCCCATTCGTTCGGCGTGGGACGTGCTGGGCCCGCTGCGGCCCGAGCTGGCGCAACGCCTTGGCCTGTCGCGCGACTGCGTGGTGCACACCGGCGTGCACGACAGCAATGCCTGCCTCGCGCGCTACCTGCGTCGCTGGCCGGCGATGACACTCGTGACCTCGGGCACCTGGACGGTGGTGATGGCCTGCGGCGGCCGCACCGATGCGCTGGACTTGTCCAGCGACATGTTGGCCAACGTGTCGGTCGCGCAAGACGCCGTGCCCACCGCGCGCTTCATGGGCGGGCGTGACCATGCCGCGTTGTGCGCCGGCGCGCATCCCGATGACGCGCGTGCCTCGCTCGTGCAGGTGTTGAGCGACGAGGGCATACGAGCGATGCCGACATCCAATGGTCCTCATGTATTGCACGGCGATCTGGACGTCACCGCGCAACTCGCCGATGCCTTGAGCGCCGCCGAGCGCGCGACGCTGGCCTCGCTCTACTGTGCGCAGATGACGGCCTCGCGCGTGCAGCTGCTCGGCGCTCCGTCACCCTTGGTCATCGAAGGCCCGCTGGCGCGCAATGCGGTGTTCGTCGATTGCCTGTCGGCGCTGCTGCCCAGCCACGATTGCCGCGCAGCCGACGACGAGGTCGAAGGCACGGCCCGTGGCGCGTGGGAGCTGATGCATTGGAACGAAGCGGTGATGTGAGCAAAGCCCCGTGAGCCGCGGTTTTGGGGCCGGAGCCGGACGCTGATAACCTCCGCTCCGTGCAGACCGACACCGCTCTCGCTCCCGCCAGGCCTTGGCTGGCTACCTTGCTGCTCGGCACCGAGCCCAAGCAAAGGCTGAGATTGGTGCAGTGCGGCACGGCGATGCTGCTGGTGCTGGGCAGCGTGCTGAACATGCAGTACCTGGTGTGGGCCGGCCTCGCACCCGCGGTGCCCACGGCCTGGTGGACGCTGGTGCTGGTGGGCGGCTTCGCCATCTTCTTCGTTGTCATCCGCAGCGGGCGCAACCTGCGCTTTGCCGAGCCCTCGCTCACCGTGCCTCAGATGGTGTTCGCCATTTTGTGCGGCGCAGCGGCCTATGCGATTGCGGGGCGCGGGCGCGGCGGGGCGTTCCCGATCCTGATGGTGATCTTCATGTTCAGCATGTACTCGCTGGCGCCGATGACGGTGCTGCGCACCAGCTTCTTTGCAGTGGCGGTGTTCGGCATCACGATGGCGACCATGGCCTACCGCAACCCGGCGGTTTACGAGCCGGCGGTGGAGTGGGGCCACTTCATCATGATCGCGATCATGGTGCCGGCGATCGCGGTGCTGGCCGGCCAGCTGAGCCGCCTGCGCGACCGGCTGCGGCGGCAGAAGAAGGACATTGCGATTGCGCTGGCGCGCATCCAGGAGCTGGCCACACGCGACGAGTTGACCGGTCTCATCAACCGCCGTCACATGCTTGAGCTGATGGAGCAGGAACGCCAGCGCGGCGTTCGTTCGGGCCAGTCGTTCTGCATCGCGGTGATCGACATCGACGACTTCCACGAGATCAACGACAAGCACGGCCATGCCTTCGCCGACCAGCTGCTGCGGCGCTTTGCCAACGAAGCGCTGAACGTGATCCGCATCTCTGACCTGTTGTGCCGCTGGAACGGCAAGGAGTTCTTGCTGATGCTGTCGAACACCCGCTCGTCGCTCGGCCGCGTGAGCGTGGAGCGCCTGCACGAACGCATCAAGGCCTTGCCGGTGGAAGTGCAAGGCGCCGCGCTGCACATGAGCTTCTCGGCCGGCGTGACCGAGCACCGCGCGGGCGAGACGGTGGCCGAAACGGTACAACGCGCCGAGCAAGCCTTGCTGAGCGCCAAGACAGGCGGGCACAACCGCGTGGTGCTCAGTTGAGCCACGCCACGCCGCCCTGGCGGCACCTGCTGCTGGCGCTCGCCGTGGTGGCCGTGTGGGGCACCAACTTCGTGGTCATCAAGATGGCGCTGGCCCATTTGCCGCCGCTGCTCTTTGCCGCGCTGCGCTTCGCGCTCGCCTTCTTTCCCGCCGTGCTGTTCCTACCGCGCCCTGCAGCGTCATGGCGCAACCTGGCCGCCTTCGGCCTGCTGATCGGCGTCGGTCAGTTCGCCGTGCTGTACATCGCGATGAAGGGCCGCATCACGCCTGGGCTTGCGTCGCTCGTGGTCCAGGCACAGGTGTTCTTCACCATCGTGCTCGCCATGCGCGTGGCACGCGAGCGTGTACAGCCGTATCAGTGGCTCGCGCTCCTGCTCGGTGCCGCCGGTATCGTGGTCATCGGTTCACATACCGATGGAAACACCAGCCTGCTCGGCCTGCTGATGGTGCTCTTCGCCGCTTTCAGTTGGGCCTGCGCCAACATGGTCAGCAAGCGTGCCGGCAGCATCAACATGCTGTCGTACGTGGTGTGGTCCAGTGCCGCGGCGGTGCCGCCGCTGGTGGTGTTGTCGCTGGTCTTCGAAGGCTGGCCGGCCATCGAAGCGGGCTTGCGTGATGCGGATGCGCTCACCTGGTGGGCGGTGGCCTGGCAGGCGGTTGGCAACACGCTCTTCGGCTATGCCGCGTGGGGCTGGCTGCTGTCGCGCCACCCGGCGGCGAGCATCACGCCGATGGCTTTGCTGGTGCCGGTGTTCGGGATGGCGACGGCCAGTTTGATGTTGGCTGAGCCCTTGCCGGGGTGGAAGTTGGTGGCGGCGGCGTTGGTGTTGTGTGGGTTGGGGCTGAATATGTTGTGGCCTCGGGTGAGGGGGCGTTTTGCTGCCCGCTCAGGCTGAAGTATCTAAGCCCCGCGGCTGCATTCACATGAGGTTTCTTCTCAATGCGTGAGGCGGTGCTCGGTGTTTGGGTCCTCGCGCCGAACTCGCTTCGCGGCCTTTGGCGCTGCGCTCAGACAACCGCGCGAAGTCAATTGACGATGCGTGCTGCGCACGCGGCCTCAAACCCCTGCGCTCCTCGACGCCTCCCACGGGGCCTAAGAGCAATACGGTTGTTTGCTTCGCAAACTTTCCCTGCCTCACCTCAGCTCACTTCGATTTCCGCTGCTTGTCGAACTTGCGCCAGTATTGGAATTCGTCCTCATGAAGCTCGATGTCGAGCTCCGAAACGCGGGCCTGCAGGCGCTCCTGCACTTCCGTCACGGCTTGGTTGTAGACCAGCGGGCCGATCTCTTCGAGGAAGAAGCCAAGCAAAGCCGCGGCGGCGATGTTGCCGATCTTCTCTTCCATGTTTTCAGAGAAGTAGCGCTCGATTGACGCGACAGCTTCCTTGCGCGCGTCCTTGGAAATCTCGATGCCCATCGAGTGCCCCCAGAGTTCAGGCCTTGCGCCGCTGCTGCCAGGCGATCAGCTCGCCGACGAAGCCACGACGGAAGGCGATCACGCAGACGACGAAGATCACACCGATGATCACAGTGACCCAGGAGCCCACTCGGTCGGCCAGGAAGTTCTGCAGGCCGATGATGGTGAAGGCGCCCACGACCGGGCCGGCGAAGGTGCCCAGGCCACCGAGCAGCGTCATCAAAATCACCTCGCCCGAGAGCGACCAGTGCACGTCGGTCAGCGTGGCAAAACCGAGCACCGTGGTCTTCAGTGAGCCGGCCAGGCCGGCCAGCGCGGTCGACAGCACGAAGGCGAGCAGCTTGTAGCGGTCGACGTCGTAGCCGAGCGAGATGGCACGCGGCTCGTTCTCGCGGATGGCCTTGAGCACCTGGCCGTAGGGCGAGTGCACGATGCGCAGAATAAACAGGAACACTGCGACGAAAACGGCCAGCACCAGGTAGTACATGGCAACGTCGTTGTCCAGCGGCAGCAGGCCGAAGAGCTTGCCGCGTGGCACGCCCTGCAGGCCGTCTTCACCGCCGGTGAAAGGCATCTGCAGGCAGACGAAATAGATCATCTGCGCCATGGCGAGCGTGATCATCGCGAAGTAGATGCCCTGGCGGCGGATGGCAATCAGCCCGACGACCAGCCCCAGCGCCGCCGCGAGCACCACGCCGGCCACGATGCCGAGTTCGGGGGACCACCCCGCGCTGCGCACAAGCCAGCCAGTGAGGTAGGCGGCCGAGCCAAGAAAGGCCGCGTGCCCGAAGGACAGCAGACCGGTGAAGCCGAGCAGCAGGTTGAAGGCGCAGGCAAAGATCGCGAAGCACAGCGCCTTCATCATGAAGATGGGGTACAGGCCGACGAAGGGTGCAATCACCAGCAGGGCGAACACCGCGATCCAGACGAGGCGCGCGTTGCGGGTTTGGGTAGGCAGGTTCATCAGGCTACTTTTCCTTGCCGAACAGGCCGGCCGGGCGAATCATCAGCACGATGGCCATGACCACGAACACGACGATGCTCGAGGCCTCGGGGTAGAACACCTTGGTCAGGCCTTCGACGAGGCCGAGCCCGAGGCCGGTGAGGATGGAGCCGAGGATGGAGCCCATGCCGCCGATCACCACCACCGCGAACACCACGATGATGAGGTTGCTGCCCATCAGCGGCGTGACCTGGATCACCGGCGCGGCGAGCACGCCGGCGATGGCGGCGAGCGCGGCACCCCCCGCATAGGTGAACATCACCATCAGCGGCACGTTGATGCCGAAGGCTTGCACCAGCCGCGGGTTCTCGGTGCCGGCGCGCAAGGTGGCGCCCAGACGCGTCTTTTCGATCAGCACCCAGGTGGCCAGGCAGATCAGCAGCGAGGCGAAGACCACCCAGGCGCGGTAGTTGGGCAGCACCATGAAGCCGAGGTTGGTGGCGCCCTGCAGCACATCGGGCACCGGGTACGACTGGCCCGACACGCCGAACTGTTCGCGGAACACGCCTTCGGCGATCAGCGCGAGGCCAAAGGTCAACAGCAGGCCATAGATCGGGTCGAGCTTGTAGAGGTGGCGCAGCAAGGTGCGCTCGATCACCACACCCATCGCACCCACCACCACCGGCGCGATCACCAGCGCGAACCAGTAGTTCAGCCCGAACTGCTCGAGGATGAACCACGCCACATAAGCGCCGATCATGTACAGCGCGCCATGCGCGAAGTTGACGATCCCCAGCAACCCGAAGATCACCGCCAGGCCCAGGCTCAGCATGGCGTAGAACGAGCCATTCACCAGGCCCAGCATGAGCTGGCCCATGAAGGCCTGAATGGGAATGCCAAATATCTCTGTCATGGAGTTACCCGCACGAGCGAAGCAAAGTGCACATCAAGCAACACCCGCGGATCCGGCTTCGCCGGTCCGCTGGGTGGCGCCCCTCGGGGGCAGGAGCGAAGCGACTGGGGGGCTCATTTCCAGAGGGCGCATTTGGTCTCGGCCTTGGTCGTCCAAGCCTCTTCACCCTTGAAGGTCTGAACCACCTTGTAGTAGTCCCAGGGCTCGGTCGATTCCTTCGGCGTCTTGACCTGCATCAGGTACATGTCATGCACCATCAGGCCGTCGCCGCGGATGAAGCCGCCCTTGGCGAAGATGTCGTTGACCTTGGTCTTCTTGAGTTGCGCCAGCACCTTGTCCGGGTCGTCGCTGCCCACCGCCTTCACGGCGTTGAGGTAGTTCAAGGCCGCGGAATAGTCACCCGCCTGCAGCGAAGATGGCATGCGCTTCATCTTCTCGAAGAACCTGCGGCCCCAGGCACGTGTCTCGGTGTCACGGTTCCAGTACCAGCTGTCGGTCAGGTACATGCCCTGCGTGGCGTTCAGGCCCAGCGAGTGCACGTCGTTGATGAACATCAGCAGGCCGGCCAACTTCATGGTCTTGGTGATGCCGAACTCGTTGGCCGCCTTGATGCTGTTGATGGTGTCGCCGCCGGCGTTGGCCAGGCCCAGGATCTGCGCCTTGCTCGACTGCGCCTGCAGCAGGAAGGACGAGAAGTCGCTCGCCGACAGCGGGTGCTTGACCGAGCCGACGATGGTGCCGCCGGCCGCCTTGACAACCTCGGACGTGTCGTTCATCAGCTGCGCGCCGAAGGCGTAGTCGGCCTGCAGAAAGTACCAGCTCTTGCCGCCGGCCTTGACCACTGCATTGCCGGTGCCCTTGGCCAGCGCCACCGTGTCATAGGCCCAATGGAGGGTGTAAGGCGTGCACTGCTCGTTGGTCAGCGCCGAGGTCGCTGCGCCCACCGAGATGAAGAGTTTTTTCTTCTCGGCCGCCACCTTCGACATGGCCAGGCTGGTGCCCGAGCTGGTGCCGCCAATCAGCATGTCGAGGCCCGCGGTGTCGAACCATTCGCGTGCCTTGGCGGCCGCCACGTCGGCCTTGTTCTGGTGGTCGGCGTAGACGAGCTCGATTGTCTTGCCGTTGATCTTGCCGCCCACGTCGGCAATCGCCATCTTGATCGCCTCGATGCCGGCCGGGCCGTCGATGTCAGCGTAGAGGCCCGACAGGTCGGTGATGATGCCGATCTTGATCACGTCACCCGACACCTGCGCGTGGGCAGGAGCGAAGGCCGCGGCGCAGGCGAGCGAGCAGGCGGCGGCAATTTTTTTCAGTTTCATCAATGTCTCCATCAGGGGTGGTTGAGGATTTCAGACGCCCAGGTACTCGTGGAGCTGGGCCAGTCGATCGGGTAACTGGGCTTGGGTGAACTCTTGCAGGATGCGGCCGTGTTCCATCACGAGGAAGCGGTCGGCCAGCGGCGCGGCAAAGCGGAAGTTCTGCTCGACCATCACGATGGTGTAGCCCTGCTTGCGCAAGGCCACCACCATCTCGCCGAGCTTTTGCACGATGACGGGCGCAAGGCCTTCGGAGATCTCGTCGAGCAGCAGCAGCTTGGCGCCGGTGCGAAGAATGCGTGCCACCGCCAGCATCTGCTGCTCGCCGCCCGAGAGGCGCGTGCCCTGGCTGCCGGCGCGTTCCTTCAGGTTCGGGAACATCGTGTAGATCTGGTCGATGCCCATGCCGCCGGCAGCGAGGTGCGGAGGCAGCATCAAGTTCTCTTCGGCCGTCAGGGACGAGAAGATGCCCCGCTCTTCGGGGCAATAGCCGATGCCGAGCCGCGCAATGCGGTGGGTCGCCATCGCAATGGCTTCCTGCCCGCGGATGCGAATCGACCCCTTGCGCGAGCCAATCAAGCCCATGATGGCGCGCAGCGTGCTCGTGCGGCCAGCGCCATTGCGGCCCAGCAGCGTGACCACCTCGCCTTCGTCGACGTGGAAGTTCACGCCATGCAGCACATGCGATTCGCCGTACCAGCCCTGCAGTTCGCGCACTTCGAGAAAAGGAGTGGCCATCTCAATGCGCCCCTTGCAATTCGACGTTGACGGTGCCCATGTAGGCCTCGATCACCGCAGGGTTCTTGGACACCTCGGCATACGGCCCTTCGGCCAGCGTGGCGCCGCGCTGCAGCACGGTGATGGTGTCGGCAATGCTCGACACCACGCTCATGTTGTGCTCCACCATCAGGATGGTGCGGTTGACCGACACCTTCTTGATCAGCTGGCGGATGCGGTCGACGTCTTCCAGGCCCATGCCCTGGGTCGGCTCGTCGAGCAGCATCAGCTCGGGCTCCATCGCGAGCGTGGTGGCGATCTCCAGCGCGCGCTTGCGGCCGTAGGCCAACTCCACCGTGGGCATCTCGGCATAGCTCTCGAGGTCGACTTCGCGCAGCAACTGCAGCGCGCGGTCATTCAGCGTATGCAGCGAACTTTCGGGCTTCCAGAAGTGGAACGAGGTGCCGAGCTTGCGCTGCAGGGCCACGCGCACGTTCTCGAGCACGCTCAGGTGCGGGAACACCGCCGAGATCTGGAACGAACGGATGATGCCGCGCCGCGCGATGTGCGCCGGGCGGTCGCGTGTGATGTCGCCGCCGTTGAAGAGAATCTGCCCCGAGGTCGGCGTGATGAACTTGGTCAGCAGGTTGAAGCAGGTGGTCTTGCCGGCGCCGTTGGGGCCGATCAGCGCATGGATCTGGCCGCGCTTCACTTTCAGGTTCACGTTGTTGACGGCCACGAAGCCCCTGAACTCCTTGGTCAGGCTGCGTGTCTCGAGGATGATGTCGGTCGGCTGGCTCATTTGGTCTTCTGCGAAGTGGCGGCGCCCAGCCGCTGCGAGAGTTGGCGGGCCACGTCGATCACCGTCTCGCGCTGCTGCGCGACGAAGCGCGGCTTGAGCGAGGCCTTCTGCAGGCAGATGCCGACGCCGGCCACCACCTCGCCCGATGCGTCGAACACCGGTGCGGCCATGCAATAGACGCCCTGGCGCACCAACTCGTCGTCGATGCTGTGGCCGCGCTCGCGGGTCAGCGCCAGTTCGTGCAGCAGGTCGCTGCGGCGCATGGAGGGCAGGTTCATGAAAGCCGGCAGGCGCGCGGTGGGGAACAGGCGCTTGACCTGCGCCTCGTCGTGGGAGGCCAGCATCGCGCGACCGGTGGCAGCGCGGTGGGCCGGCAGGCGCATGCCGACGCTGAAGGCCAGGCCCAGCGGGCGCGCGCCGTTGCGCACCGCCACGTAGACCACGTCGGCACCGTCGAGCACCGACAGGATCACGGTCTCTTGCGGCGCGGCCGGCATGCTGTTCCACAGCCGTTCGAACTCTTGCGCGGGCGAGGTCTGGGCGGCGAAGGCATTGGCCAGGCCCATCACGCGCGGGCCGATGAAAAAGCCGCCGTCGTCCTGACGCCGCAGGTAACCCAAGGCGGTGAGGGTGTTGCACAGGCCGTGGACACTGCTCTTCGGCAGCGACAGGCTGGTGGCCAGCTTGCCCAGGCTCATGGACTCGCGCTCTTTTTCCAGCAGGTCGAGCAGCGCCATCGCGCGTGCCACGGCCGGCACCAGCGTGGGCTTGGCGAGCGGCGGTGTGGCGGCAGCGAACGGGGTAGCGGCTTCGAGCATGCGGCACTCGGTTAGAGTAAGTTCAGCAGGTTGAATAGGATTCGACCCGTCGAACTTGGGCTCGCAGTCTACGAGCGTGAAATGCTGCGTGGCACATGCGAGCAGGCCCTCCTCGGGAAAGTCCGCTCAGGGTTTGCACGTTGATATTTATGCGTAAGACTGCGTCTGCGCGGGGGTGCGGCGCCGTATGTGGTTTGGCGCATCGTCCAAAAATTTGAACAGTCACAACAACCCCAATGAACCGGAGAAGCCATGTACCCACTTAGAGTGCAACCCTCATGAACACGACCACGCAGCGCTATAGCCCCTTCGCGATGCTCCTGCATTGGGTGCTGGCCGTGGCCATCATCGGCTCGTTTTGCATGGGCGTGTACATGTCCGACCTGCCCTTCTCGCCCCAGCGCCTCAAGCTCTACAACTGGCATAAATGGGCCGGTGTGACGATTCTTGCGCTGTCGGCCCTGCGCCTGCTGTGGCGCCTGATGCGCCGCCCCCCGCCCGACATCCCGATGCCCGGCTGGCAACGCAGTGCCGCCCATGCCACGCACGTGCTGTTGTATGTGCTGTTCTTCGCCGTGCCGCTGGTCGGCTGGGCCTACAGCTCGGCGGCGGGCTTCCCGATCGTGTGGTTCGGCGTGCTGCCACTGCCGAGCTTCGTGCCCGCCGACAAGGAACTGGCCGAAGCCATCAAGCCCTGGCACGCCTACCTGGCTTTTGCGATGGCCGCCCTGGTGCTGATGCACGTGGCTGCCGCACTGAAACACCAATTCATCGACCGTGACGGCTTGCTGTCGCGCATGTGGCCCACCGGCCGCTGAACAGGAGAGAACCCCATGAAAACCTATCTGGCCGTGGCCGCGCTGGCTGCCTTGTCCGCCACCGCCTTCCCCGCCTGCGCACAGCAGAAGCTCGTGCCAGCGCAAAGCGAGATCGCCTTTTCGAGCAAGCAGATGGGCGTGCCGGTCGACGGCAAGTTCAAGAAGTTCGATGCGCAAGTCGCCTTCGACCCCAAGAAGCCGGAAGCCTCGAAGATCGCTTTCACGATCGACCTCGCCAGCGTGAGCATCGGCTCCAGCGAGACCGAAGCCGAGGTCGCCAAGCCCGACTGGTTCAACACCAAGAGCTTTCCGCAGGCCACCTTCCAGTCGAGCGGCGTGAAGGCCACCGGCCCGGGCAAGTTCGAAGTGGCCGGCACGCTGGCCATCAAGGGCGCGAGCCAGAACGTGGTCGTGCCGGTGACCGTGGCGCAAGCCGGCGGAACCACCACGGCGACCGGCGCCTTCGGCATCAAGCGCCTCGATTTCAAGATCGGCGACGGTGACTGGAAAGACACCTCGATGGTCGCGAACGAAGTTCAAGTGAAGTTCAAGCTGAGCCTCACTGGCGTCCCCGCTCTCTGATTCCCAACCCCCCTCACCCCATCTCACCCCATCTCACCCGGAAACATGTTCATGACCAAAACCCTCATCGCCGCCGCCTTGTTCGCCACCGTGGGCCTGGCCCAAGCGCAGAGCGCCACCTACGCCGTCGACCCGACGCACACCTTCGTGACCTTCGAGGCCAAGCACTTCGGCACCAGCACGCTGCGCGGCCGCTTCGACAAGAAGGAAGGCACGGTCTCGTTCGACAAGGCCGCCAAGACGGGCAAGGCCGAGATCACGATCGACACCACCTCGATCAGCACCGGCGTGGGCCCGCTCGATGGCCACTTGAAAAGCAAGGACTTCTTCAACGCGGCGGAATTCCCCACCGCCAAGTTCGTCGGCGACAAGTTCACCTTCAGCGGCGACAAGGTCACCTCGGTCGAAGGCACGCTCACCATGCGCGGCAAGACCAGCCCGGTCACGCTGACCGCAACCAACTTCAACTGCTACACCAACCCCATGCTCAAGCGTGAGGTCTGCGGCGGCGACTTCGAAACCACCATCCAGCGCAGCCAGTGGGACGTGAGCTACGGCCTGCCCGGCATTCCTGACAGCACGCGCTTGCTGATCCAGATCGAAGCCGTCAAACAATAGCCCCCCAGTCGCTTCGCTCCTGCCCCCGTGGGGCGCCGCCTGGCGGACCGGCAAGGCCGGATCCGCGGGCGTTGCTTGATGGGCGCGCGGCTTCGCGCTTGCGTCGCCGCCGTTCAGGCCGGCACGAGTAAGCGCCGCAGCACTGCGCGAAGTTCTTCGTCCCTGAAGGGCTTGGCCAGGTGATCGTCCATGCCGGCCGCGAGGCTCTGTTCACGGTCGCCAGCGAGCGCGTTGGCGGTCAGTGCCACCACCGGCGTGCGCCGCAAGCCCTGCTCCCCTTCGTGCTCGCGCATACGGCGCACGGCCTCGAAGCCATCCATCACCGGCATCTGGCAATCGAGCAGCACCAGGTCGGGCGGTTGGGCACGGAATGAGGCCAGCGCCTGCAGGCCGTCTTCGACGAGCTCGACGGTGAGCCCCATGTTCTTCAGCGCGGCCTCGGCCACGAGCGCATTCACCGGGTTGTCTTCGGCCAGCAAGACGTGGCCTTGCAACACGCCGCCACCCGCAGCTGCGCCATCCACCGCAGGCGACGGGTCGGGCGCGGCGGCCAGGTCGACCGTCACGGTGAAGCAGGAGCCACGGCCCTGCTTGCTGGTGCACACCAAGTCGCCGCCCATCGCACGCGCGAGTTCGCGTGCGATCGTGAGACCCAGGCCGGTGCCGCCGAAGCGGCGCGTGAACGAGCTGTCAGCCTGGTGAAACGCGTCGAAGCTGCGCGGCAGCTCTTCAGGTGAAATGCCCACACCGGTGTCGTGCACCGCAATGCGCGCACGCGAGCCGCGGTACCGGGCCACCACCGTGACAGCCCCTTGCTCGGTGAACTTGATCGCATTGCCCACCAGGTTGTGCAGCACCTGCCGCAAGCGCGACGGGTCTCCGCGCACATAGCAGGGCTTGGGCATGTTCAGCCGCGTGGTCAAGGTGAGCCCCACCTGAAAGGCAGCCGGCATCGACAGCGAAGCCACGTCATCGATCAGCGCGGCCAGGTCGAACACCTGGGGCGACAGGCGCACCTGGCCGGCTTCGAGCTTGGAGAAATCGAGAATGTCGTTGATCAGCGTCAGCAGGTGCTCGCCCGCCCGCTCGATCAACAGCAGCTGCTCGCCGGGCTCCGCCGGCTTCTCGTTCTGCAGCATGCGTGTGAGGCCGAGGATGCCGTGCAGCGGGGTGCGCATCTCATGGCTCATGGTCGCAAGAAACTGGCTCTTCACCGTGCTCTGGCGCTGGGCCATGCGCAAGGCCTCGGCACGCTCTTCGGCAATGCGGTCGGTGGTGAAGCGCAGCGTCAGCAGCTCGCGAATGCGCACCTCGGCGCGGCGTGCTTCCAACAAGGCGATGCCCAGGAACATCATCAGCCCCAGGCCGGCATACAGGCCGAAGCCGGTGTCACCGAGCACTTGGTGCAAGGCGACGGGCAACAAGATCGTCGTCAGGAAAGTTGCGCTGGCGCGCCAGCTCGGCTGCAGCACGAACAGGCCGATCAAGGCCACCCCGACGACGGCCGTGAGCAGCAAGGCAGCCACGTACAACTCGCCTTGCGGTGTCAGCAAGATGCTCACCAGCCCCCAGGCAAAGCCATCGACGGCAAGCATCGCGACGAACCTGCGGCACCATACGGCGTCGCCTTGCGGAGCCACGCGGAAGAACCAGTAGCCCAGCAGCAGCCGCGTGCTCGAGACGGCGATGCGCAGCGCAAACCAGGCCCAGGCAAGCGTGTGATTCACAAACGGCAGCAAGCCCAGGCAGACCAGCAGCGCGAACGCCATACCAGCGAGCGTGGAGGTCTGCACCCGCAGGTACAGCATGACCGTCTGCGCGTCGAGCACGCGCTCTGCAAGCCCCGGTTCCTGGGCGACAGACGATGCGGACGGCAGGGACAAGGCTCCCGACATGAACGCTCTCATGAGTCAACGAAGGGCCGCTCCCGAGTTGACTCAACCACCTCGGGGTGGCCTGCCACGAAGCGGCAGGTTTGGGGGCTCTCCTCCGGAAACGAACAACAGCCCCGAGTCTCTGACCCTTCACCTTGGGCTCGAGGCGCTGACTATCCAGCTGAACAGAGATGCCGCATTATCCGGGGCGACACCCCGTTCCGACATCCCAAAGTTACGAGCACCCCATGGCTTTCATCACGCTGAACCGATGGTTTTCATTCCCTGCGATCGCTTTCGCCCGCGTAGGTGTGTGCCTGCTTGCAACGAGTTCATTTGCCGCTGCGGCGCAAGGCGTGGCCTACAACGTCGACCCGGCCCATTCGCATGTGTACTGGGAGGTGCTGCATTTCGGCACCTCAACCAGTCGGGGGCGCTTCGATGACATCGCCGGCAGCCTGCAACTCGACCCTGCCGGTACCGGCGAGGTGTCGATCAGCATCAACACCGGTTCGGTGAACACCGGTGTGGCGCCACTGAACAGCGTGCTGCGCACCGGCTACCTGAACACCGACCTGTTCCCGCAGGCCTACTTCGTCGCCAACGGCTGGCGCTGGAAGATGGATGCGCCGCTGGAGGTGCGCGGCGAGCTCACGCTGCACGGCGTCTCACGCCCGGTGGTGTTGCGCGCGCCGCTGCTGCACTGCTACACCCACCCGATGCTGAACCGCGAAGTCTGCGGTGCCGACCTCGAAGGCGATCTCAAGCGCAGCGATTTCGGCATCACCGACGGCCTACCCTTCATCGCCGACAAGGTGCACCTGGTAATCCAGGTCGAGGCCATCCGCAACTGAGGCCTGCTGCGAGCAGCTGGCCTGGCGTCTCGACTCAGCGGACTATCGGGCCAGCTGGGCGCGTTGCATGCGCTGCATCATCACGTCCATCGTGATCATCGCGGCAATGCTGATGGCCACCAGGATCACATAGAAGCTGAGGTCGCGCGGCCGCAGAAGGCCTTCTGCCACCTGCAAGCGATCTTTGCTCGTGCAGATCACCGATGCCGCGGCCATTCCGGTGTAGTGCATGGTGCAGACCGCCGCTCCCATCACGAGGGCGGCACCGACGCGATGCGTTCGCGAATGAGCGTGGAAGGCCAGCCACAAGGCCGCCGTCGCCGCGACCATTGCGATCACCACCGACAGACTCACCAGGCCCCACGACCAATCGAAATAGCCGCCAAACCGCATCGCATCCATGCCCAGGTAGTGCATGGCAGCAACCGCCAGGCCGGCCAGTGGCCCGGCGACCAGCAGGCGGCGGAACGAAACCCTCTCGGCGGCGATATAGCCGAGCGCAACGCTGGAAACGGCCACCGCGGCCACCAGCGAGATCAGGGTTTCGAACGGCTGGTAGCCCACGCCCATCGGCACCTGGTAAGCGATCATGCCCAGGAAGTGCATCGACCAGATGCCCACACCGCCCAGCGCCAGGCCCGCCAGGAAGATGTTGAGCTTGCTGGCACCGCGCTGCTGGTCCTTCAGCATCGAAGCCGCAACCCACAGCGAGGTGTAGGCACCCGCGGTCGAGACCAGAAACGATGCAAAGACGAGCCACAGGTCGTAGGTCGGATTGAGGGTTTCAGGTGTCATATCGAGGTGGTGCAACAGGGTTGACAGACGCTTCCGGCCGGCGAGGGCCGTCAGCAATGATTGGTGCCGGCGAGTTTGATCACCAGATATTTCAGCGGGAACACCCGCAATAGGGGGGAAGGCGCCATCACGAGCGGAAGACCGCCCACATCTCACGAATCGGGGCCGGGTCGCTCACCACTAACACCAAGAAGGTGCGGTCCCGCCGTGGCAGGGCCGTGGAAACCCGTAGTCGGGCCGCAGCGCTCGAACGCGTGCCGCCGTGATCACGCCGATGATGTCGACGAGGGGCGCCAACCCGTTCACGGGTGGCACATTTGGATACCCCTCGGACCAAACCCTGGGAGAATCCCGTACATGACTTCGACCGACCTCCAGGCCACCGTGGCCCACATGGGTGCAGCCGCGCGCGCGGCGAGTACCAAGATGGCGGCGGCCTCCACGGCCGCGAAGAATGCCGCCCTGCTGGCATTGGCCCGGCTGCTGCGTGAAAGCGGCTCGCCTCTGGTCGAGGCCAATCAGAAAGATATTGCCGGCGCCCAGGCGGCCGGCCTTGCCGCCCCGATGGTCGACCGGCTGCGCCTGAGCGAGAAAGTGATCGCCACGGTGGCCGAAGGCTGCGAGCAGATCGCCGCCATGCCCGACCCCATCGGTGAAATCACAAATGTGCGGCAGCGCCCGAGCGGCATCAGCGTCGGCCAGATGCGCGTGCCGCTGGGCGTGTTCGGCATGATCTACGAGAGCCGGCCCAACGTGACCATCGAGGCCGCGTCGCTCGCCATCAAGAGCGGCAATGCCTGCATCCTGCGCGGCGGCTCGGAAGCCATCCACTCCAACCTCGCACTGTGGAAACTGGTGCAGGCCGCGCTGGTCGAAGCCGGCTTGCCGCCCGATGCGGTACAGCTGGTGCAGACCACCGACCGTGCCGCCGTGGGCTACCTGATCGCCTCGCCCGAGTCGGTGGACGTGATCATTCCGCGCGGCGGCAAGGGGCTGATCGAGCGCATCAGCCGCGAGGCCAAGGTGCCGGTGATCAAGCACCTCGACGGCAACTGCCACGTGTACGTCGACGCCATCGTCGACCTCGAGATGGCCGTGCGCGTGACCGACAACGCCAAGACGCAGAAGTACAGCCCCTGCAACGCGGCCGAGTCGCTGCTGGTGCATGAAGCCATTGCGCCGGCCTTCTTGCCGAAGATCGGCACAGTGCTCGCTGCCAAGGGCGTCGAGATGCGCGTCGACGGCGCCAGCCTCAAGTTGCTGCTGGGTGTGCCGCACGCGAAGCTAACGCAAGCCACCGAGCAAGATTGGAGCGAGGAATACCTCGCGCCCATCATCAGCGTGAAGGTGGTGGCCAGCCTCGACGAGGCCATCGCCCACATCAACCGCTACAGCTCGCACCACACCGACGCCATCCTCACCGACAGCCACAGCCACGCGATGCGCTTCCTGCGCGAGGTCGACTCGGCCAGCGTGATGGTCAACGCGAGCACGCGTTTCGCCGACGGCTTCGAGTACGGACTGGGTGCCGAAATCGGCATCAGCACCGACAAGTTCCATGCTCGCGGCCCGGTCGGGCTGGAAGGGCTCACCTCGATGAAATGGGTCGTGCTCGGCCAGGGAGAAATTCGCTCATGACTCCGCGCCGCGCGCTCGTGCTCTTCTCTGGAGGGCAAGACTCCACCGTCTGCCTGGCCTGGGCACTTGAGCAGTACAGCTACGTCGAGACCATCGGCTTCGACTACGGCCAGCGCCACGGCGTCGAGCTCGAATGCCGGCTGGCCGTGCGCTCGCAGCTGTACACGCAGTTCCCGCGTTGGGGCGGCCGGTTGGGTGAAGATCACCTGATCGACCTGTCGCTGCTGGGGCAGCTGTCGGACACCGCACTCACGCAGGAACGCGCCATCGAGATGACCTCGACCGGCCTGCCCAACACCTTCGTGCCCGGCCGCAACCTGCTGTTCTTCACCTTCGCCGCGGCCATCGCCTACCGCCGCGGCTTGAACGTGCTGGTCGGCGGCATGTGCGAAACCGACTATTCGGGCTACCCCGATTGCCGCGACAACACGCTCAAGTCGCTGCAGGTGTCGCTCAGCCTGGGCATGGACACGCCGATGGGCATCGAGACCCCGCTGATGTGGCTCGACAAGGCGCAGACCTGGGAGCTCAGTGCCACGCTGGGCGGTGAACGGCTGAACGAGCTGATCGTCGAGAACACGCACACCTGCTACCTGGGTGACCGCGAGCACCGGCACGAATGGGGCTACGGCTGCGGCCAGTGCCCCTCGTGCGCGCTGCGGGCGCGCGGCTACAAGGCCTGGCGTTCGCGCGGTGCGCCGTCGTTCGAAGCGACGGACCGAATGGATTTATAAACGGCCCCCCCAGTCGCTGCGCTCCTGCCCCCGAGGGGCTGAGCCCGGACACATCTTGTCCAGTGGACAAGATGTGCCTGGCGAAGGGCCGGGCGTCCTCGCCCGGCGCGGCCTGCAAGGCCCGCCTGGCGGCCCGGCAAAGCCGGCTCCGCGGGCGTTGCTGGATGGATGCTTCGCTGCGCTCGCAGGGCTTGCCGCCTTCGAACACACACCATCCGTTCAGGCTGAGGTATCGAAGCCCCGCTGGATCTCACCCCACCCAAGGCGCCAACGCCCTTGTCCCTGAGGGTGTCAGCTGCAAGGCCCTTGAATCCTTGACCTTGCGCAGCCATGACTTCGCGACCGCGTGTTCCAGCAGCGCCACCGCCAGCGTGCCGGCGAGGTGGTCGCGGCGCTCTGACCAGTCTAGGCAGGGATAGGCGAAGCGGCGCGTAGCGCCTGACGATGGCAGTTCGAGACCGAGGGTGGCGAGTTCTTCGCGGCCGGTTTCGGTGAGCGCGAAGTGGCCGTCGACGGGCACCAGGGTTCCGCGGGCGAGCAAGCCGTCGAACAATTTCACGCCGAGCTCACCGGCGAGGTGGCTGTAGCAGGTGCGTGCGGCCTTCAGGGGCTTGTAGGGGCCCTGCTCCCATTTGTCGGCACTCGCGCTGCGCTCGGCGACCAGCGACAAAGCTTCGAGCGCGTGGGCGATGTCGGCATCGGCCAGGCGGAAGTAGCGGTGCCGGCCTTGGGTGCGCGCGACCACCAGTTCGCTGTCGACCAGCTTGGCGATGTGCGTGCTGGCGGTTTGTGGCGTCACGCCTGCGGCCTGCGCCAACTCGCCGGCGGCCAGAAAACCGCCACCCATCAGCGCCGACAGCATGCGGGCGCGTGTCGGGTCGCCGATCATCGCGGCGATCTTGGCGAAGCGGGGCTCTGGTGAAGTCATGATGCCCCTCGCCTGACGAGTACCTCAGGCGATCCCCCGTGGGGATCGAGCCCGGCTTGGGGCGGCCCGGCGCTCGGGCTCGCGCGACGTCGAGGTTTCTTCATAGCACCGAGCGTAGAACAAGGTAGCTGCCCAAGGCCAGCAAGCCGCTGAAGAAGATCTTCTTGAACAGCTCGGGCTGCACGCGCAGCCGCACCCACTGCCCCAGCGCCATGCCGAGCAAGGCTGGCAGCAACGCCAGCAGCGAGCTCACCGCATTACCCATCTCCAGTGCGCCGCCGCTGCGCAGGCTCACCGCCAGCGCGATCGTCGAGACCAGGAACGAGATGCCGAGTGCACGAACCAGGTCCTCTTTCTCCAGCCCCAGGGCATTGAGGTACGGCACGGCCGGGATCACGAACACGCCGCTGGCAGCCGTCACCAGCCCAGTGGCCAGGCCGACCAGGGGTGACAGCCAGCGCTCATGCTGCGCCGGCACGTGCAGCCGCACCTTCAGCAGACCCAGCAAGGCATACGCGATCAAGGCCACGCCGAGCGCTGCGGTGACGCGCGCCGAGCCGTCGCCCTGCCCCGTCAGCCATCCGGCGCCCGCGGCGATGCCCAGGCACACGCCCGCCAGCATCGTGGCCATGCGCCGCACAAGAGCCCACCAGCCGGGCCCGAAGATTTGCCACAGGTTGGTGACGAGCGAAGGCAGCACCAGCAGCGCCGCAGCCTGGGCCGGCGGCATGGCCACACTGAGCAGGCCCATCGCGACGGTGGGCAAGCCCATGCCGATGACCCCCTTGACGAAGCCGGCGAGCACGAAGGCGGTGCCACCCAGGGCAAGCAATTGAAACGAGTCGATTGAGTTCATAAGTCACATCATGTCGACCTCAGGCAGGCTGATGCTTCGAGCTGGACCGAAGTGTGGGTTCCTCGTCGTATAGAGTGCGCTCGGGTTTCAACCTGAGGGGAAACAAACATGAGCACCACGCAAATCGTGAGTTGGATCGTCCTCGCCGTCATCGTCTTCTGGGGCGTCGGCGCCTACAACCGCTTGGTTCGCCTGCGCAACGTGATCGCCAACTCGTTTGCGCAGATCGACGTGCAGCTCAAGCGGCGCTATGACCTCATTCCCAATCTCGTTGAAGTGGCGCGCAAGTACGCCGCCCACGAACGCGAAACCCTGGAGGCCGTGACGGCGGCGCGCAACCAGGCCAAGGCCGCCGCCGACGTGGCACGCGCCCGGCCCGCCGCAGCCGGCCCGATCACCAGCCTGACGATGGCCGAGGAGGTGCTCGGCACCGCGATGGGCAAGCTGATGGCGCTGGTCGAGGCCTACCCCGAGCTGAAGGCCGACCAGAGCCTGCGCGAGCTGGCCGAAGAACTTACCAGCACCGAGAACAAGGTAGCCTTCTCGCGCCAGCTCTTCAACGATGCGACGCTCGACTACAACAACGCGGCCCAGCAGTTCCCCACCAGCATGATGGCCAACCTGTTCGGCTTTCGCAGTGCAGCCATGCTGCAGGCGACCGCGAGCGAGGCCGAACGAACCGCAGTGCGCGTGCAGCTCTAAGAAGCAGCCGTGAGGTTTCGCCAGCAGCAGGACGACGCGCGCCGCGCGACCCAGCAGCTGCTGGCGCTGTTCGCCTTGCTGCTGTTCGCCCTGGTAGTGGCCGTCAACGGCCTGCTGCTCGGAGTGTGGTGGCTGCTCGCCTCGTGGCTGCCGTTCGGCTTGCCGCCCTTGTTCATCGAGACCAACACCGCCGTGGTGCTGCTGTTCGTGCTGGGAGGCGCCTGGGTCGAACTGGGCCGCCTGCGCGAGGGCGGCGGCCTGCACGTGGCCGAGTGGGCCGGTGGCCGGCTGCTCACCGACCCGCGCGACCTGGGCGAGCGCCGCCTGCTCAACGTGGTCGACGAGATGGTGCTGGCCAGCGGCCTGCCGCGACCCGCAGTGTTCGTGCTCGAACGCGAAGACGCCATCAATGCCTTCGCAGCCGGCTGGTCGCCCGAGACCTCGGTGGTGGCGGTGACACGCGGCGCCCTGCAGCGCCTGACCCGCGACGAGCTGCAAGGCCTGGTGGCGCACGAGTTCGGCCACATCCACCAAGGCGACCTACGGCTCAACATGCAACTGCTCGCGCTGGTGTGGGGCTTGTCGCTGGTGCACGGCTACGGCCTCTCGCTGCTCGAGCCCGACGAGGCCGGCCGGCGCTCGGCCTTCGGCCTGCTGGTCGGCCCGGTGTTCGTGGCCGCCGGCCTGCTGGGCTGGATCGCCGGGCAGCTCTTGCAGGCCGCTGTGTCGCGCCAGCGCGAGCTACTGGCCGATGCCTGTGCGGTGCAGTTCACCCGCAGCCGCGACGGCCTGGGCGGCGTGCTGCGCAAGGTCTGGCACCAGTTGCTCAAACGCGAAGACAAGCTCACCCGCGTGCCCGCCAGGCTGCTGGCCGCCATGCTTTTGCAGGCCCCGCCCAGCTGGCTCGCCACGCACCCACCGCTGCCCGACAGGCTGCGCCGGCTCTATGGCCATGGCGGCGAGCCCCTGCCCGCACCGGTGCTGGCCGCCGCTGACGCTGCGGATGAGCCCTACGAGCCATCCTCCACACCTTCCCCCACCCCCATGGCCACTTCGGTCGCCTATGCTGTACCCATGGCAGAACACCACGCCCCCACCCCGCCCGCCAACCCCGTGCCGCGCGCCGCAGTCACCGGCGACGAAGAGCGCGAAGCCATCGACCGGCTGTCGCGACTCAACGGCCCAGGTGAGTTGCGCGCCACCATCCTGGCCCTGCTGCTGACCCCCGGCAGCCAGCGCGAGCGCCGCGCCTGGCAAGACGAGACCCGCGGCCTGAGCACCGCACAGGCCTTGCGCACCGAAGTGAAAAAACTCGGCCCCGCCGTGCGCCTGCCCTGGCTCGAGAACCTGCTGGCCCGCGTGGCCCGCGCGCCGTTGCTCGACCGGCAGACGCTGATGGAATCGGCCCGCCGCGTGATGGCTGCCGACGGCCAGGTGCGCCCGATCGACCGCCTTCACCTGCTGCTGATGCGCCAGAGACTGGGCGAGGCGCAAGCCGTCAAGCCGTCGACCGACGCGCACAACGACATGACGCAGCTCCCGCTGCACACGCTGCGCCAGATCGCAGCGCTGACCGCCTTTCTCGCGCGCCTGCTGCCCGATGGCGAAGCCTGGTACGCCAGCGTGATGCACCCCTGGCTGAAGGACGACGCACTGCCGCCTTGCGAGGCCCCCGATGCCGACGGCCTGGTGCATGCGCTGCAGGACGTGCAGGCCCTGCCGTGGATGTTGAAGCCCGTGCTCGTGCGCGCCTGGCTCGACGCCGCGCTGCTGCACAAGGACTCCAGCTCGCTGGCGCCCGAAGCGGCCGATGCCTTGCGGCTCGCGAGCCTGCTGCTCGACTCGCCGCTGCCACCCGAACTGGCGCGGCACTACGTGGAGCCGGTCGCGGCCTAGAAGGCTACCTGGCGGCTAGCGCGGGTTCACTTCTTCTTGCTCAGCAGCGAGAGGAATTCGCTGCGCAGGTTGGCGTCTTTCAAGAATGAGCCGCGCATCACACTGTTGGTCATCATCGCGTCGTCGTCCTTCACGCCGCGCCAGTGCATGCAGAAGTGGTCGGCCTCCATCACGATGGCCAGGCCGTCGGGCTTGACGCGCGATTCGAGCTCGTTGGCCAGCATCACCACCGCCTCTTCCTGGATCTGCGGCCGCGACATGATCCAGTCGCAGATGCGCGCGTACTTGCTCAGGCCGATCAGGTCGGAGTGCTCGTTCGGCAAGATGCCGATCCACACCTTGCCCATGATCGGGCACAGGTGGTGCGAGCAGGCACTGCGCACGTTGACCGGGCCGACGATCATCAGCTCGTTCAGCCGCTCGACGTTGGGGAACTCGGTGACCACCGGCATCGGCAGATAGCGGCCGCGAAACACCTCGGTGATGTACATCTTGGCCACGCGGCGCGCGGTCTCTTGCGTGTTGTGGTCGCTCACGGTGTCGATCACCAGCGACTTCAGCACCTCCTGCATCTTGGCCGCTACCTCTTCACGCAACTCGTCGAGCTCGCCTTCGCGGATGAAGGCGGCGATGTTGTCGTTGGCGTGATAGCGGCGCTCGGCCCCCACCACGCGATAGCGGATGCGCTCGGAAGCGCTGAGCTTGGCGAGTTCTTCCTCGCTTCTGAAAATCGGAACGGGGGTGTCGCCGGGCATGGCGGCTCCTGAGGTGGCTGCTGAAGTCGCCGATTGTGCAGGCGGCGCGCACCCGGCACGCGGGCAGGGCCAAGTGCCTGTCAGGCGGCCATCAGCACGCGGTCACGGCCGTTGTTCTTGGCCTTGTACAACGCGGCGTCGGCGCGGGCGATCGTGTTCTGCATGCTTTCGCCTTCGCGGTGAGCCGTGATGCCCCCCGAGAAGGTGACGCGCAGCTCGGGCCGTTCGCGCCAGGTGTCCACACTGCTCAGGCGCGCTCGCAAGCGCTCCACCACCTTTTCGGCATCGGACGGCTGGGTGTCGGGCAGCAGCAGCAAGAACTCTTCGCCGCCCCAGCGCGCGAGCACGTCGGTCTCGCGCAGCAAGGGCTCGGCGTAGCGGGCCACCAGGCGCAGCACCTCGTCGCCCGCCGCATGGCCCAGCGCGTCGTTGATCTGCTTGAAATGATCCAGGTCGATCAGGCACAGGCACAGCGGGGCCTTCTCTTGCCGGGTGCGCCGGGCTTCATGGTCGAGCAGGTCTTGCGCATGCCGCCGGTTGGGCAGGCCGGTCAGTTCGTCGCGGGTGGCCAGCAGGCGGATGCGCTCCAGTGCCTGGCGCAACTCCACCTTTTGCGTCTGCATGTTGGAACGCAGGCGGCTCAACTGGCCGGCCAGGATGGCGATGGCGGGCAACACCACCAGGCTGAAGAAGAAGTGCAGGCCTTCGACCTGCGGCGCGAACACCTCCGGCGAATGCCATGACGACACGCCCATGGTCAGCCCGAGAAGGGCCACCGAAAACCACCCCAGGCGGCGGCAGCCGCGGGGCGGCAGCGTGAAGGCGCCGTAGATCAGCACCAGCGCCACGATCATCAGCAGCATGCCGCGCACCGACGGGTTGATGGCGTAAGCCAAGGCCAGGGCCACGATCGCAAACGACATCTGCACCGCCGTCAGCGCCGGGTCGGCAAAACGCTGGCTGAACGAGCTGCGGATCATCACGTAGAAGCCAATCACCGTGATCACCAGGACGGCCACGTAGGCCAGCCCCGCGGCCGGTGGCGCGTGCCCCATCCACACCTGGGCGAGCTGAGCCAGCAGACTGAAGGCGTACACCGCAGCGCTGAGCAGGTAGCGGCTCAGGTACCTGCGCATCCGGGGGTCACTGCCCAGCACGAGCAGGCTGAGCGACTGGAGAGAGGGGTTGAACATGGTGGGCGGCCCGAGAACTGTTCGGGCACGACTTGTGTCCGTTATCGACCGGCCCCCTGGCGCCTTGAGCTGCAGAGGGGCCGCCGCTCACTTCGGGGTGCAATTAGTCGCACATCGGCCCGGCACAGCGGATGCCAACCTGCTGACACAACGCTGTCAGCATCCCCCGCGCAGCATCACGTCTCCCCACTTCAATGGAGGCACCATGGCACATCACACACAACACCACGCCGTCAACTGGTTCGAGATCCCCGTCAGCAACATCGACCGCGCCCAGGCCTTCTACGAGAAGCTGCTCGCTGCCCCACTGCGCCGCGAACACATGGGCGAGCACACGCTGGCCGTCTTCCCGTATGACGACAACGCCGTCGGCGGTTGCCTGATGGCCGGCGCAGGCATCGAGCCGTCGAGCCGGGGCGCGCTCGTCTACCTCAATGCCAAGCCTTCGCTCGACGCCGTGCTCGCCCGCGTCGAAGCCGCCGGGGGGCGCATCACCACACCCAAGGTGCAGCTGCCGGGCGACATGGGCGTGTTTGCCCATGTCACCGACACCGAGGGCAACCGCCTCGGCCTGCACGCACTGGCTTAGCATGACGGTCCAGCGCAGGGAGACACGCCCATGAAGCTCGGCTACACCATCGTCTACGTGAGCGACGTTGCCGCGTCGCTCGATTTCTTCGAGCGTGCCTTCGGCCTGCCACGCCGCTTTCTGCACGAGAGCGGCGCCTATGGTGAGGTGGAAACCGGCGCCACCGCGCTGGGCTTCGCACAGCACGCCACCGCGCGCGGCAACCTGGGCCACGACTACGTGGAAGCCGCCAGCTCCCGGCAGCCGCTGGGCATGGAGATCGGCCTCATCACGACCGACGTGCCTGCGGCCTGCCAGCAGGCCGTGAAGGCCGGCGCCACGCTGCTCTCGCCACCAACCACCAAGCCCTGGGGCCAGACCGTCGCCTACGTGCGCTGCCCCGACGGCACGCTGGTCGAGCTGTGCACCGCGGTCGGAGGCTGAACGCCATGGAAGAACGCAACAACTGGATCGCCGTGGCCAGCGCCGACCACGTGGCACGCGGCCGCGAGCTGGGCATCATGCAGGTGGGCCACGGCAAGGGCGCGCCGCTCAAGCGCATCCGTGCCGGCGACCGCATCGCCTACTACTCGCCGGTACAGAAGCTGGGGGAGAAAGAGCCGTGCCAGGCCTTCACCGCCATCGGCACCGTGCGCGACGAGCTGGTGTACCAGGCCGACATGTCGGACATGCTCGAGGGCTTCAAGCCGTTTCGAAAGAACGTCGACTACGAGCTCCGCGCCCACGAGGCCCCGATTCACCAGTTGCTGCCCGAGCTGTCGTTCACCCGCGCTAAGGCCCGCAACTGGGGCTACGCATTCCGCTTCGGGCTGCTCAAGGTGACCGACGACGACATGGACGCCATCGCCCACGCCATGGGCGCCACGCAAGACCACAAGCCCGCCCCAAGTCACCCGGGCTTGTCGACGCCTGGTGGCCGCCACCTCGAACCTTCACACCCCCTCGACCATGCGACGCGCTGACCGCCTGTTCCAGATCGTCCAGCTGATTCGCGGGCGGCGCCTGAGCACCGCCCAGTTCCTGGCGCAACGACTCGAAGTCTCCGAACGCACGGTGTACCGCGACGTGGCCGAGCTGATGGTGCAAGGCGTGCCCATCGAAGGCGAGGCCGGCGTGGGCTACCGCATGCGTTCGGGGTTTGACCTGCCACCACTCATGTTCACCCACGAAGAAGCCCAGGCCCTGGTCGCGTCGGTGCGCATCGCACAGCCGCGGTTGGACGCCGCATTGGCAGCGCAGGCTGAAAACGCGCTGTCGAAGATCCTCGCCGTGCTGCCGGTGGCGGCGCGCGCCGCGGCCGAAAGCCTTGCCGTGTACGCCCCGCCGATCGAGTTCGACCCCGGCACGCGTGCACGCCTGGAGCCGCTGCGGCTGGCCGCTGAAGCGCGCCGCAAGGTCAGCCTGCACTACCGCGATTTGAAAGACAGCGACAGCGAGCGCACGGTGCGCCCGCTCGGCTGCTTCTACTGGGGCGCGGTGTGGACGCTCGCCGCCTGGTGCGAAGCGCGTGAAGGCTTTCGCAGCTTCCGCGTCGACCGCATCCAGCAGCTCAACGTGCTGGACGAAATCTTCCGCGACGAACCGGGCAAGACCTTGCCCGACCTGTTCCGCCAGACTCAGCGGGAAGCAGAACTCCGCAGCGTCGCCGCGAACGGCTGAGCCACTGCGCCGCCCACCATCGCCCGCGCTCTAGCTCTGGCCGAGGCGATCGGCTTCCTGCTGGCGCCGCCAGCGCAGCAGCAACTCGCGCCAGGGCCGCAGCAACATCGCTGCATTGCCCACCCGTTCACCGGACACGCCGCGCCACAACGCGGACGCATCGAAGCTGAGCACCGGGGACAGGTCGGTGCGGCGAGACACGGGCAGCAGCAAGGGGTTCAGGTTGTCGAAAACCAGCGGGTCGTCGGAGTGGTCGGAGTCGGCGGCACCGATCAGCACGATGTGCGCCTGAGCCAGGCCCGGCGTATCGGGCGGCGTGTGGACGGCATACAGCAGTCGCGCGCAAGCGCAGGGTGCGCCGCACTCGTGCAGGAGGAAGAACTTGGCGATGGCAAAGTCCTCGCAGTCGCCGAGCTGCCGCGCCAGGGTTTCCGCAGGCGTCTGCCAGCGATCGACCTCGCCCCATTGAAGATCGTCGGCCGCGTAGCCGACACAGCGGTTGATGCTGTTGTTGACGAAGCCCGGCCGTTCCTCCCGCGGCAATGAGCCCGCTGCCAGCGACAGCCGATGAAAGTCAACCAGCCCGCGGCCCACACGGCTGCTGGCGGGGTTCGAACTCACCCCGTGGGCATGCGAAGGCCCGTGAACCCACAGGCCGGCGGCCAGAAAGGCGGCAATCGCTCTGCGCAGCATGGCACTCCCTTCTTCCTCATACGGCGCTCTTGAGGGCGCCCGAGGTCAGCGTGGAAGTGTGGTCCGCTCTGCGCGGAAAACAAGCCTTGTTACCGCCTCGCCGGACCAGCGGTCACGGCGGACGCAGCTCAGCGCTGCTGGCCAGCCCAGAGGCCGTTGACGTTCACCAGCTCGCATTCCTTCGTGTAGGGCTTGCGGTGTTCTTCGCACGCGGCCATCGCCGCGACAGCCGCCTGCCGCGGTGAGCCCTGGCCGGAGCGCCAGCCAAAGGCGCCGTCGTCCGAGGCTGCAAAGGCCTTGGGGTTGGGCTCCAGCGCATAGGTCGCAAAGGCTTCCTGTGCCGCCGGTGACTCCAGGTATTCGGCCACGTGCTCGGCCGCTTCGGAACGGGCCTCAATGCGTTCGGCAGCTTCCTGCCCGCGCGAACCGCGCTTGATCATGGAAGTGGCAAACGTCGTCGCCACCGCTCCCGCCACGATGACCACGACCAGTATCACGATGGCCACCGCCGTGCTGCCTTGCTTCGGTTTCTCGCCGTAGTCGTTGTCTTCCGAGGTGCCGGGCATGAACATCAGCACCAGGCTGGCCACCCAGCCCACGTAGGGAATCAAGGTCACCAGCACCCACCAGCCGCTGCGGTTCATGTCGTGCAGGCGCAGCACCGTCACGCGAATGGCCCAGACGAAAAACAGCACGAACGCCACCGCCAGCGGAATGAACATCAACCAGCTGCGTGACATCGGCAGCAGCACCGCAGCGCCGATGCCGATCATCGCCAGGCCGACCCAGGCGAGCAGGCCTGCGTTGAGGTAGGTGATGCGCCCCATGCGCCCCTCGAAGCTGAGGCCAAGGATGGGCGGTGGCTCGACCTCCGCACCGGAATACACCTCGCCACCGGCCGATGCGGGCGGGGCATACCGGCTCGTCGATCCGCCGCGCTTCAACCGCGCTTCTTCGAGCCGCACTTCGCGGGCACGGTCGGCGTCTTCTTTCTTCGCGGCAATGCCGCGCGGCATGTCGGTCGTGCATTCCTTGCAGAAGACGCGCTTGGTTTGCCGCGTGCCGCAGTTGGGACAGACGATCTCTTCTTCGGCGGCCACGGCTACTGCCGGTGCAGCAGCCGGCACCTGCAGGGCCGCAGGGGCCGCCGGCTTGGCCCCGGCCGGCGTCGCCGCCGCAGCAGCCGGTGCAGGCGTCTTCAGCGACTCGACATGCACCCGCACGCCCATCTTCTGAAGTTGCATCACGTAGCGCACCGCGTCTTCGCGCGAGAGGGCTCGCTTGAGCACTGTGCGCTCGCCCGAGAACATGGCGGCGAGCCGTGCGCCCTCGACCTTGAAGGCTTCGCCGAAGCGGTGCTTCACCTCGTCGGCCTGAAACCCTCCCAGTATTTCGCCGGCAAACACCAGGCGCACTTCTGCGTTGCTGCTTTCCAAGATTTCCTCCTCGCGGGCGGGCCCGGCGCATCGAGTCGCGCGAGCCCTGTGTGTTGTCGCGAAAGGATAAGCGAGGGTGTCGGAATTTCCGCGTCAGATCAACGCACGCAACTCGTCGAGCATGACTTTGTTGTCAAGATCGAAGTAGTGGGTGTGCGCGTCGGCACCCAGGCAGAGGTCGCGGTAGTCGGGAACCTGCTGCACGGGCTTGCCTTCGTAGGCCTGCGGGTCCACGGCCAATGCCGGAATGGCCGTGTCGCGCGCCGGCGTCCACAGCCAGCGCCCCACGTAGTCGCCGGCGCCCCACACATTGACCCAACTGGCCACGCCCACGTCTTGCCACGGGTGCGGGCCACTCGGCCCCACGCCGGGCCCCGGTGGCGACCCGATCACCCAGTCATAGCGCGTCGGGAAGCGCAGCGCATACAACTGCCGCAAGGGGCTGCCACAGGTCAGCAGCCGCAGCTTGTACCCAGCAAGCTGTTTCGCCAGCCGTGCCAGACGGTCGGGGTTGGCGGACACGCCCGCGGGCCGCAGACGGTCGCGCCGTTGCAGGTAGCGCAGCAGGTCGGCGGTGATCACCGTGCCCTGGCTGTGAGCCACGATGACGACTCGGTCGTAGCCCCCCTTCATCACATGTTCCAGCACCGCCACGTAGCGCTCGAAGATGCGCACCCGCGGTATGGCCCTGCGCGGGAATTCGCGGAAATGGTTGTCCACATCGAGCGCGGCATCGAGCGGAGCACGCACCGCCTGCAACTGCTTGATGGCCACACGACCGATCGCCACCAGGCCCACCGCGCCGCCGGCGATCCACTTCACCAGCGTGGCCAACCAATCGCCCGACCAGTCACCGAGCGACAGGTTCAGCATGGAGGCGCAGTACGAGGTCTCATGCATTGGAGCCATCTGGCTGCCCACCAGCACCGCCACCGCCCCCAGGCCCAGCGCCACCAGCACACCCGACCACTGGCGGGACCAGCGTTGCAAGCGCGGCATGATCGACCCCGCTTGGACTGTCGACTTCGGCAGCAGATTGGGCACAACCGCCAGCAGCAGCAAGACCAGCACCACCGCAAGCGCCCCTTGCCAAGGCCAACCCATCAATCGCGCCTGATCGACACAAGGTGGATACACGCCATTGCGCACGAACTGGCTCACCACGAGCAGCGATACGGCGCCCAACAGCAAGGGCACGATCAGGCAGCTCCACCAGCGCACCAGGCGGTCGAGCGCGCGGTAGCCCGCAGTGAGCCAATTGCCCAGGCGCGACGAAGCCCAGGCATTGGCCAAGCGCAGCTCCACCAGCACGCTGGGCAAGAAGATGAGGGCGACGAAACCGAGCAGGGCCAGCAACATGGCGGACACCAGCGCGAAGGTGTCGGTGCTGTTGGTGAAACGCTCCAGCAGGAACTGCTTGGCATTCATCGGCATCGCCGCGTCGTGGTCCTTGAACCACCAGGGCGTGTACTGAAAACAGTCCACCAGTTGCTGCAGGGAATTGGCCAACAAGGCCCACACCGTCATCACGAATGCCAGGAAGATGCCGATCGAGGCGAACAAGCCCAGGCGCGCGGTCACCACACTCTGTCGCAGCGCCGGCGTGCCGAGCAGCCCGCCACAGGCATGCTCGCCCAGCACCACGGCACCCGTGACCAGTGCCGCCATCACCGCCCAAGTGAAAAGCTGGGCCACCAGCCAAAGCTCGACAACCCCCAGCACCCCGGCCACCAGGCGCGCCGATACGTCCGGCGAGTGAGAGAACAACACCGTGTGATTCAACGCGTCCAGCGCCGAAGGGGGCAGTTCGACATGCGCCGCCGCGCCCCACGCCAGGGTGGCCAGGCTGAACCACATCAACACCCAACCCGCGCCGTAGACCGCACGGAAGCGCCATTCGCAAAACACCAGCAGGCGTTGATAACCCCACAACTGCAGCCCCAACCAGATCAGCGCAACCGCCCAAGCCGCCTGGCCGGGCTGCTGGCTGGCACCCCATGCCAGCAAGGCCGTGGTCGGCACGGCCACCCAGAAGCCCAACACCCAAGGCCTGCGCCAGCGGTACACCAGCACCACGGCCAGCGCCAGCCCGAGCAGCACAGCCGCCGCCATGCCGGCCTCTCGCTCGTGGCCAGCCAACAAGGCGAACGGCACCAGCCAGAGCACACACATCAGCAGCTGCAAGAACATCAGCGCCAGCCCGCGCGTGAACAACCAGCTGGCCCAGCGATGGCAGCGGCTGAGCCCGGTCAGCACCTTGCTAGGTTCTGCGGCCACCACGGCCACGGCCAGGGTCTCGGCACCCAGCTCGCACAGATGGAACAGCAGGATGAAGAGCTCGGTGATGATCTGCATCACCCCCGTGCTCAGGCGCGACAGATCGGCCCAGTGCATCTCGAACACGTCGACCTTGCGGTGGTGCGTTTCGAATTGGAAGCTCGGCATCTCGAACGGCGCAGGCGGCGGCGCCTGGTGGCGCACCGAGGCGGCCTTGGCCAACAGATAGTCGGTGTAGCGCACCCCGCGATCGACGGGTGGTTCGCCCGCGCCCTCGACGCTGGCCGCACTGTTGCGCAAGGCTTCGGTGGGCGGGGGTGGCGGCCCCCCAGGTGGCGCACCGCCCAGACTCGGGTCGAGGAAGTCGCTGCGCAGCGACTGGCGCCACGACTTTCGGATGCGATCAAGCCGGGTCTTCGGCTCCCATCGCACAAAGCGCACCGCAGGCTCCAGCGGCTCGACGGCGATAGGCCGGTCGCTTCGACTCACGCTGGAACCTGTGTGCGCGGCCAACTGCGTGGCCACGGCTTCGGCTGTCACCCCGCGCACCTGGTCGGCGATGCCATGCACCACCACCACCGCTACTTTCTCGTGGCCGTCTTCGCCTGCCATCGGTGTCTCCAAGGCCGCGACGGCCCCGAATGCAGCCTAGGGGCACAGCGGTTCTGCCGCATCCCACAGCTTAGGGACTGCGGCCTTTCACGCCACCACGACGGGCCACGGCCGCGATGCAGGCCGCAGCAGCTCCCACGCATGCGCAATCTGCAGCACGCCGAGGTCGTCGTGCCGATGGCCGATGATCTGCAAGCCGATCGGCAGGCCGCTCTCGGTGTAGCCGCAGTTGATGCTGGCGGCCGGCTGCTCGCTCATGTTGTAGGGCAGCGTGAACGCGATGTGCTCGAAGGGCATCGACGGGTCGTTGGTCGGGCACGGCAGCTCGGCTGCGAACGCCGTGATGGGCGCAGTGGGCGTGAACACGAAGTCGAACGGCTGGCAGGCCGTGACGGCCGCCTCGCGCATCGCCGCCATCTGGCTGTAGCCGCTGAACACCTGCTCGCCGCTGAGGCCGGCGCCGCCACGCGCCCACTCAACGATGAAGGGCAGCACCTTGGCGCGGCGCTCGGGCGGCAGGGCCGAGATGTCCATCCACGACCGGCAGCGCCAGAACTGGTCCATGCCTTCGGCCATCGCGCGCGTCATGAAGGGCTTGAGCGGCTCGACGATCGCGCCGCCGGCCTCGAAGGCCTTGGCCGCGCTCTCGACGGCGGCGCGCACTTCGGGGTCGACCGGCAAGCCCCAGCCCGCATCGAGTAGCAGGCCAATCTTCAAGCCGCGCAGTGGGCGGGCGAGTTCCTGCCACGAGATCGGCTGATACGGCAGGCTCATCGAATCGCGTGCATCGGGCAGCGAGAGCACACGCATCATCAGCGCGGCGTCCGGCACACCGCGCGTCATCGGCCCCGCCACACGGCCTGCATACGGCGGGAAGATCGGAATGCGGCCGAGGCTCGGCTTCAACGCGAAGATGCCGCACCAGCCGGCGGGCAGGCGCACTGAGCCACCGATGTCGGTGCCGAGGTGCAGCGGGCCGTAGCCGGCAGCCGCCGCAGCCGCGGCGCCGGCGCTGCTGCCACCCGGGTTCTTGCTCGTGTCCCAGGGGTTGCGCGTGAGTGCATGAAAGCTCGACAAGCCCGACGACAACATGCCGTAGTCGGGCATCGTGGTCTTGCCGAGGATCACCGCATTGGCTTCGCGCAGGCGCGCGGCCGGCGGTGCATCGCGTTCGGCCGGCACCAGCTCGACGGCGGCCGTGCCCAGAGGCACCGGCACGCCGCGGGTGGCGATGTTTTCCTTGATGGTGACCGGCACGCCGTCGAGCGCACCTTGGGGCTCGCCCCTCAGCCAGCGCGCTTGCGAGGCCTCGGCCTGCGCCAGTGCACCAACCGGGTCGAGCGCATAGGTGGCATGCAGCTGGGGCTCGCAGCGCTCGATCTGCGCCAGCACCGCACGCGTCACCTCCACCGGCGACACGGCCTTGCTGGTGTAGGCCGCGATCAGCTCGATGGCGCTCAGGGAGTGCAATGCGGTCATGGGGGTTTTCCTCAACGCTTCGTTGGTCTTCGTTGTTGTGGCTTTCTTGTGGCCGCCCTGTCACGGCCTTGTCATTGCCAGCTCACCGCCGCCATGTCGTTGGCGAAGACCGGCGAGCTGCTCCACAGGCCCTTCAACTTCTTGTTGGCCACCGCAAACTGCGGCAGCTGGAAAAGATAGACGTTCACCGCGTCGTTCGCCAGCTGCCGCTGCAGATCGCCGAGCAGCCGGGTGCGCTCCTTGGGCTGGGTGGCGCCGTTGTAGGCGGCGAACAGATCGCGGTAGGCCTTGGAGTCGTAGCCGAAATAATAGGCCGGGTCGGCGTAAACGCCGAAGTCCAACGGCTCCACGTGGCTGATGACGGTCAGGTCGAAGTGCCCTTTGTACGCACCCGAGAGCCACTGCGCCCACTCCACGTTCTCGATCTTCGCGTTGATGCCCACCTTGGCCAGCTGCGCGGCGATGATCTCGCCGCCCTTGCGTGCGTACTGCGGCGGCGGCAAGGTGAGCGTCACGTTCAGCGGCAGCGCCACGCCGGCTTCCTTCAACAATGCGCGCGCCTTGTCGGGGTTGTAGGTGTTGAGGCTCGTCAGGTCCACATAGCCTGCATCGGTGGGAACCATGTGGCTGCCGATGGGCGTGCCGTAGCCTTCCTGTGCACCGTCGATCACCGCCTTGCGGTCGATGGCCGCGGCCAGGGCGCGGCGCACACGCACGTCGTCGAAGGGCTTCTTCTTGTTGTTGATGCTGACGACCGTCTTGCCTTCGGTGCCGCCGACCACCACGCTGAAGCGCGCATCGCCCTGGAACTGCTTCAGGCTCTGCGGCGAACCGAAGCGCGGGATCGCATCCACGTCACCGGCCAGCAAGGCCGCCACCTGCGCCGCCGGGTCGCTGATGAAGCGGAACACCACCTTCTTCAGCTTCACGTTGGCCGCGCTGCGAAAACCGTCCCACTTCTGCAGCGTGACGGACGAGCCCTTGGACCAGCTCTCGAGCCGGTACGGCCCGGTGCCCACCGGCTTGGTGGTGGCCATGGCCGCACTCTTCGGGTCGAGGATCACCGCGGTGCTTTCTCCCAGGCGGAACAGCAGGTTGCCGTCGGCCTTGTCGAGCACCAGCACCACGGTGCCGGGGTCGGGTGCGCTGATGCTCGAGATGTTGTCGAACACCGCCTTCTTCGCCTTGTTGACGCTGCCCTCGGCCTTGGCACGCTCGAAGCTGAACTTCACGTCGCCGGCATCGAAGGCCTCGCCATCCTGAAATTTCACGTCGCGGCGCAGCTTGAAGGTGTAGAGCCGGCCGTCGGGGTCGATGGTCCAGCTCTGGGCGAGCAGCGGCGAGACGCTGCCGTCCATGTTGATCTTGGTCAAGCCTTCCAACACGTTGTAATGGACGATCTCGCCGACGGCGGCCGAGGGGTTGCTTGTCGGGTCCATGCCGGGCGGCTCCAGCGTCATGCCGATGATGGCGCTGTCGGTGCGGTGCTGCGCTGCAGCACCGAACGCCAGGCCGGCCATCAGCCAGGCCGCGGTCAACCGGCGAAAGGGCAGCGTCATTGGGTTTGCTCCTGTGTGCAATGCGGTCACGCCGCACTCTAATGGAGGATGCGCTTCGCCTGGGCGGCGCCTTGACCGGCCCCTGGAAACCACCCGGTCAGCCCCCCGTTTTCCGTCGCGCGAGACCCGACAGACTCGCTAGACTCCGAGAAACTGCATCGCCATGGCCCGCCTATGACCCAGTCAGATCGGCACTTCGAGATCGTGCGGCGCGACGCAGAGTTCTCTCTGTACCGGGTGCAGGACCCGAATGCCACCGAACCCATGCTGGCGAAGTCGGTGGCCGGCGAATCGCCGGGTTCGGACGGTGTGGCCCGGCTCGCGCATGAACATGCGTTGCGGCTCGAGCTCGACCCACAGTGGGCCGTGCGCCCGCTGGAATGGGTGCGCTGGGAGGGCACCCAGACGCTCCTGCTCTCGGACCCGGGCGGCATGCCTCTCGATGGCCTCATCGGGCAGCCCATGGCCGTGCCCCTGTTCCTGCGCATCGCGAGCGCCCTGTCGGCCGCGCTGGCCGGCCTGCACGCGCGCGGCATCGTCCACAAGGACATCAAGCCGGCCAATGTGCTGGTCGACGCCGAGAAAGGCACGGCCCACCTGATGGGCTTCGGTGTGGCCACCCGCCAGCCGCGCGAGCGCCATGCGCTCGCGCTGCCCGAAGACATTGCCGGCACGCTGGCCTACATGGCCCCCGAGCAGACCGGCCGCATGAACCGGTCGATCGATTCGCGCAGCGACCTCTATGCGCTGGGCGTCACGTTCTACGAAATGCTGACCGGCGTGCTGCCCTTCGAGTCGGCGGACCCGATCGAGCTGTTTCACTGCCACCTCGCCCGCCAGGCCGTCCCGCCCGCCAGGCGGGTGCCCGACATTCCCGAGCAGCTGTCGGCCATCATCATGAAGCTCATGGCCAAGGCCGCGGAAGACCGCTACCAGACGGCCTCCGGCCTGCAGGCCGATCTCCGCCACTGCCTGGCGCAGTGGGGGGAGCAAGGGCGCATCGACGTCTTCGAGCTCGGCACGCACGACGCATCCGACCAACTCCTGATCCCCGAGAAGCTCTACGGCCGAGAGGCTGAGATCGACGTGCTGGTGGCGGCGTTCGAACGGGTCGCGGCCGAGGGCGCGCCGGAGTTCGTGCTGTTGTCGGGCTATGCGGGCATCGGCAAGTCGTCGGTGGTCAACGAACTGCACCGGGTGCTGGTGCCGCGGCGCGGCCTGTTCGCCGCAGGCAAGTTCGACCAGTTCAAGCGCGACATTCCCTATGCCACGCTGGCGCAGGCCTTTCGCGGGCTGGTCGGCCAGATCCTGGGCCAAAGCGAAACCCAGGTCGACCACTGGCGAGACGCGCTTCAGGCGGCGCTGGGCGCGAACGGGCACCTGCTCGTCAAACTCATCCCGGAACTCGAGTTCATCATCGGCCCGCAGCCGCTGGCCGCGGACGCCCAGGACCTGCCGGCGCAGGACGCGCAGCGCCGCCTGCAGCAGGTGTTTCGGCGCTTCCTCAGCGTGTTTGCCAAGGCGGAGCATCCGCTGGTGCTCTTTCTGGACGACCTGCAGTGGCTGGACTCGGTCACGCTGGAGCTGCTCGAACACGTGATCGGCGAACCCGATCTGCGCCACCTGCTGCTGATCGGCGCCTACCGCGACAACGAGGTCGATGCCCTTCACCCGCTGATGCGCTCGCTGGATGCGATCCGCCGGGCCGGCAAGGTGCCGGTGCGCGAGATCGTGCTCAAGCCCCTGGCGCTCGACGACGTGGCGCGGCTGCTCGTCGACACGCTACGCCGCGAACGCGCGCACGTGCAAAGCCTGGCAGAGCTGGTGCACGCCAAGACCGGGGGCAACCCGTTCTTCACGATCCAGTTCATTTCGGCACTGGCCGACGAGCGGCACCTCGCGTTCGAACCCGGCGCCGCGCGCTGGGTCTGGGACACCCAGAGCATCCGCGCCAAGGGCTTCACCGACAACGTCGTCGCCCTCATGGTCGGCAAGCTCAACCGCTTGCCGGGCGCCACCCTGGCCGCGCTCAAGCTGCTGGCCTGTCTGGGCAACACGGCTGAAAGCGAACAACTGGTGCTGATCCACGGGGCGACCGAGGCCGGGCTCCACGCGGCGCTGTGGGAAAGCGTGCGCACCGGGCTCGTTTTCCGCGCGGACGGCAGCTACAGCTTCCTGCACGACCGCATCCGCGAGGCCGCCTATTCGCTCGTGCCGCCAAGCGAGCGCGCGGCAGAACACCTGCGCATCGGCCGCTTGCTCGCGGCGCGAATGGCCGCGCCGGAGATCGAAGCCAGGATCTTCGAGGTGGTGAACCAGTTCAACCGGGGCGCCGAACTGATCACCGAACCCGCAGAGCAAGAGCGGCTCGCCGAACTCAACCTCATTGCGGGCCTGCGCGCGCAGGAGTCGATGGCCCATGCCGCCGCGCTGAAGTACCTGGCCACGGGCGATGCACTGCTGAGCGAAGGCAGCCGGGAGCGGCGCCACGAACTCGGCTTTGCGCTCAAGCTCCACCTGGCCGAGTGCGAGTACCTCACCGGCAACCTGGGCCCGGCCGAAGCACTGTTGGCGACGCTGGCAGAGGGCAGCACCAGCCATGCCGAGCTGGCCGCCATCACCTGCGCCCAGGTGAACCTCTACACCACGCTGGACCGCAGCGACCGGGCCGTCGAAGCCGGCCTGGCCTACCTGCGGCGCGTGCAGGTGGCGTGGTCGCCGCACCCGACGGGCGACGATGTGCGCGCCGAATTCGACCAGATGCAGCAGCAACTGGCCGGCCGCCCGATCGAGTCGCTGATCGACCTGCCGCTCATGAGCGACCCCGACTCGCGCGCAACGATGGACGTGCTCACGGCCATCTTGCCGCCCACCTTGTTCACCGACGAGAACCTGCTGGGCCTGGTCGTCGGGCGCATGGCCAACATCAGCCTGGCGCATGGCCACTGCGACGGCTCCTGCATCGGCTATGCGTGGCTCGGCATGTTCCTCGGGCCGCGCTTCGGCGACTACGCGGCGGGCTACCGCTTCGGCAAGCTGGGCCTCGACCTGGTGGACCAGCGTGGGCTGAGCCGCTTCAAGGCGCGCGTGTACGTGCACTTCGGCAACGTCGTCAGCCCGTGGACGCAAGCCTTCCACACCGGCCGCACCTGGATACGGCGTGCCTTCGAGGTTGCCAACGAAAGCGGCGACCTGACCTTCGCGGTCTACAGCGGCAACCACCTGATCACCAACCTGCTGGCGAGCGAAGAGCCCCTGAGCGAGGTTCAGCACGAAGCCGAGGTCGGCATTGCGTTTGCACGCCGGGCGCGCTTCGGCCTGGTGGTCGACATCATGAGCGGGCAGCTGCAGCTGGTCCGCGCGCTGCGTGGCAAGACCCCCCATTTCTCTTCACTCACCGATGCCGGGTTCGACGAAACCCAGTTCGAGCGCCACCTGGCAGACGACCCGCGCCTGGCCATCGCCGCGTGCTGGTACTGGATTCGCAAGTTGCAAGCCCGGTTCCTGGCCGGCGACACCGCATCGGCCGTCGAGGCAGCCGTGCAGGCGCAGCACCTGCTGTGGACCTCACCGTCGCACATCGAAGTGGCCGAGTACCACTTTTTCGCGGCGCTGGCGCGGGCGGCGCGCTGCGACGAAGCCAGCTCCGAGGAGCGCGCACAACGTGTCGCCGAACTGGTGGCCCATCACCGGCAACTGGCGGAGTGGGCCCGCAATTGCCCCGACAACTTCGACAGCCGCGCCGCCCTGGTCGGTGCCGAACTCGCCCGCCTCGAAGGGCGCGACCTCGAGGCAATGCGTCTCTACGAACAAGCCATTCAATGCGCCCACGACCGCGGGCTGTCGCAAAGCGAAGGCATCGCCCACGAACTGGCCGCGCGCTTCTACCTGGCGCGGGCCTCGACCACTGCCGCCCGCGCCCACCTGGACCAGGCGCGAAGCTGCTTTGCGCACTGGGGCGCCACCGCCAAGCTCGGGCAGCTCGACGCCCGTTACCCGACGCTTCGTGCGCAGCACGCAACGCTTCTCGCCGCGCCCCCAGGCAGCGGTGTGGCCCAGGTCGATCTGCTGTCGGTCACCAAAGCGTCGCAGGCCATCTCGGGCCGCATCGTGCTGGACGAGCTGGTCGACACCCTGCTGCGCATCGTGCTCGAAAACGCCGGGGCCCAGACCGGCTACCTGCTGCTGACGCGCGGCACGGTGCTGATGCCCGCGGCCGAAGCCCGCGTCGAGCAGCATGCCGTCCAGGTGCGGGTGCAACTGCACGCCGAGCGAGGCTTGCAGGCCTCCGACTTGCCGGCGACCATCCTCAACTACGTGCGGCGCAGCCAGACACCGGTGCTGCTGTCCGACGCGTCGCAAGGCAACCCGTTTTCCTACGACTCTTGCCTGGCCCGGCGCAAGTCGAAATCGGTGCTGTGCCTGCCGATCACGCGGCAGTCGACGCTGATCGGCCTGCTCTACCTCGAAAACAATCTCGTGACCCACGCCTTCACGCCGGAACGCCTGACGGTGCTGGAGCTGCTGGCGGCGCAGGCCGCGATTTCCCTGGAGAACGCGCTGCTGTATGCCGACCTGCAGCGCGAAAACACGGAACGCCAGCGCGCCGAGGCCTCCTTGAGCGAGCGTGACAAGAGCGTGCGCCGGCTGGTGGAGTCCAACATCATCGGCGTCTTCTTCTGGAACACGGCGGGCGAGATCACGGAAGCCAACGAGGCCTTCCTGAGCATGGTGGGCTACACCCGGCAGGAGCTTCTGTCCGGAACGGTTCGGTGGCCCGACATGACGCCACCGGAATACCGGGAGGCCGATGCGCGGGCGATTGCCGAGCTCCTGCAAGCCGGGGCGGGTACGCCTTACGAAAAGGAATTCATCCGCAAGGATGGCCGGCGCATCTCCGTGACGATCGGCGCTGCATTCCTCGAAGGATCACAGCAGCACGGCGTGGCCTTCGTCCTCGACCTGACCGAGCGCAGGCAGGCCGAGACGGAGCGCGAGGCGCGGCAGGTGGCCGAAGCCGCCAACCAGGCCAAGAGCGAGTTCCTGGCCAACATGAGCCATGAGATCCGCACGCCGATGAACGCGATCCTGGGCATGTCGCACCTGGCGCTGCAAAGCGGGCTCAACCCGCAGCAGCTCAACTATGTGCAGAAGGTGCATCGCTCGGCCGAATCGCTGCTGGGCATCATCAACGACATCCTCGATTTCTCGAAGATCGAAGCCGGCCACCTGGACATCGAACGCATCTCCTTCGACCTTGGCGACGTGATGGACAACCTGGCCAACCTGCTGGGCATGAAGGCCGACGAAAAGAACCTGGAGCTGGTGTTCGTGCTGCCGCCGAACCTGCCCCATGCGCTGGTCGGCGACCCCTCGCGCCTCGGGCAGGTGCTGCTCAACCTCGGCAACAACGCCGTCAAGTTCACCGAGCAGGGCGAAGTCGTCATCGGGGTCGAGATCCTGGAGCGAGACGCGGACTCGGTGCGCCTGGGTTTCGAGGTGCGCGACACCGGCATCGGCATCACGGCCGAGCAGAAGTCGCGGCTGTTCAAGCCGTTCTCGCAAGCCGATTCGTCGACCAGCCGTCGATTCGGCGGCACCGGCCTGGGCCTGGCGATCAGCCATCACCTGGTGCGCATGATGGACGGTGAACTCGGTGTGGACAGCACGCTGGGCCGGGGCAGCCGGTTCCACTTCAGCGCACGGCTGGGCCTCGGGCGGGAGCGGGTCGCCGAGAGCCCGGGCTTGCTCGGTGCCGACCTGCGCGGCGCCCGCGTGCTGATCGTCGACGACAACGCCTGTGCCCAGGAAGTGCTGCTGCAGATGACCCGCACGCTCGGCCTGCAACCCACGGCCGCGAGCGGCGGCGCAGAGGCCATTCAAGCCATCGTGCGGGCCGATGCCGACAACGCACCCTATGCCCTGGTGCTGCTCGACTGGAAGATGCCCGGCATGGACGGTGTCGACTGCGCGAAGCAGTTGGCGCAGATCACCCTGCGCCACCACCCGCCCACCGTGCTGATGCTCACGGCCTTCAGCCGCGACGAGATGGCGCGGCGCATGGTGAACGAACAACTCGCCGTGGCCGCCACCCTGACCAAGCCGGTCACGCCCTCCACGCTGTTGGACGCCTGCCTGCAGGGGACGGGCCGGCTGCGGCAGCAGACCTTGCGCGGCGAGCTGCGCGAAGAAGCGCTGAGCAGCAACCGCAGCAACCTCGCAGGCGTGCGCATCCTGCTGGTGGAAGACAACCCCATCAACCAGGAGCTTGCACGCGACCTGCTGACCCGCGCAGAGATCGTCGTGCTCGTGGCCAACGATGGACAAGAGGCGCTGGAGATGCTGTCGCGCGAACACTTCGACGGCGTTCTGATGGACTGCCAGATGCCCGTGCTCGACGGCTACGCCGCCACGCGTGCGCTGCGCCGGCAGCCGCAATGGCGCGACCTGCCGGTCATCGCGATGACGGCCAACGCGATGGTCGGCGACCGCGAGAAGGTGCTCGCCGCCGGCATGAACGACCACATCGCCAAGCCCATCCGCGTCGAAGAGATGTTCGCGACCCTGGCCCGCTGGGTAAGGCCTGCTGCATCGTCCGCGCGCAACAGGTTCCCCGGCATCGAAAGCCAGCTCGCACTCGCCGGGATGATGGGCGACGAGCACCTCTATCACCGCCTGCTGCGCATGTTCCGCGACCGCGAAGCGAGCTTTGCGGCCCGCTTCCAGGCGGCCTGCGCCGCTGGCGACATGCGCACCGCCACGCGCCTGGCGCACGACCTCAAGAGCGTGGCCGCCACCGTCGGGGCACAAGCCGTTCGCGAAACTGCCGCAGCACTCGAGCACGCCTGCGCGAACGGCACCGGCCCCGGCTCGGCCGACTTCGACACCCTGCTGGCCACCGTGACCCACCAGCTCGACCCGGTGATCGCCGGCTTGCGCTCGCTGGAGGCAATTCAGTGACAGCCCCGTGCATCGGAATGCTCGGTACCCGGAGTCACCCACCTGACGAGGAGCCAGCGGCATGACACACACCACCTGCTTTGCCAAGGCGGCCGCGTGCGCCGCATTCGCCCTGGGCGCGAGCGCCGTTGCGGCGGCGCCCTTGTGCGACAAGTCGCAGATCCGGCTCGTCAACTCGATGCGCGAGATCGCGCAGCCCTATCACGCCAACCTCGACAAGGGCGGCCGCTTGTTTGCCAAGTGGGCCGGGATCGAGAAGGGTTACGTGCTGCAGCTCAACCAGGGCGACTCCGACAAGCAGGTCGCGTTGATGCGGGGCCTGCTCACCGCCCAGCCGAAATGCACGGTCTTCAACGTGGAGCCGAATGCCGACCTGGTGATCAAGCCGATGGTCACCGTGGCCAACCGGTCCGGTGCCTGGGTCGTTTCGCACTGGGCGCACAACGAAGGCTTTCACCCGTTCGACGGCAACGACCAGTGGATCGCCCACGTGGCCATCGACAGCCTCGACGCCGGCGTGTCGATCTCGAAGAGCCTGGCCGATGCGATGGGCGGCCAAGGCGGCATCGTGGCGCTGCAAGGCCGGCTCGACACCGACCCCGCGCGCAAGCGCTTCGCCGGCCTGCAACAGGTGCTGAAAGAGAAGCCCGGCATCAAGCTGCTCGACCAGCAAACCGCCAACTGGGACCGCACCGCGGCCTTCCCCATCATGCAGACCTGGCTGGCCAAGTACGGCAAGCAAATCACCGCGGTCTGGGCCGCCAACGACGACATGGCGCTCGGTGCCATCGAAGCGCTGCGTGCAGCGGGCCTGGCCGGCAAGATTCCGGTGGTCGGCGTCGACGGCATCCCCGAGGCCATCGACGCCATCGCCAAGGGCGAGATGGTGGCCACCGTGTCGAGCGATGCCTACTACCAAGGCAGCATCGGCCTCGCGATGGGCGTGTGCGTGCTCACCGGCCAGGCGCCCCTGCCCAAGGCCTGGACCAGGGAGAAGCGCGAGTTCTACCTCAAGCTTCAGGTCATCACGAAAGACAACGTGGCGCAGTTCCGCGGCGAGCCGCAGGAAGCCGCCTATGCCAAGGAATGGGACTGCGCCAATCTGTGGAGCCGCTCTACGGGGAAGGCGTTTTGACGTCGGCGCGGCTGCGCCGGTGGGGGCCCTTCATCGCGCTGCTGCTGCTGTGTGCCGGCTTCTCACTCGCCGAGCCGCGTTTCGCGACGCTGGAGAACGCGCTGGTCATTGCCGACCGCTGCGCCGTGCCGTTGATTCTGTCGGTGGGCATGACCTTCGTCGTGCTGCAAGGGTCGATCGACCTCTCGATTGAAGGCGTGATGGCGGCCAGCTCGCTGGTGCTCGCCCTGCTCGTGGCCAACACCCGAAGCGGGCTCGATCTCGGCGTGCTCGGCCTCGCACTCGCGCTGCTGCCCGGCCTGTGTGCGGGGTTGCTGAACGGGGTGGTGGTGTCGCGATTCCGCGTGCCCTCGTTCATGGCGACGCTGGGTGCCGGGTCGGCATTCCTCGGGCTAGCGATGCTCTTGTCTGGCGGCCAGCCGCCGCTCATTCGCGATGCGGCGCTGCGCGCCTTCGGCCTCGGGCGCGTGCTGGGCTTGCCGAACCTGGTGCTGGTGGCGCTCGCGGTGCTGGCGCTCGGGGTGGTGCTGCAGCACTGGACGCGCTTCGGCCGCTACAGCCTGGCGATCGGCGGTGGCGAAGACGTGGCCCGACGCTCCGGCGTACCGGTCACCCACTACAAGGTGCTGGCCTTTGCCTTCTGTGGCCTGCTCGCCGCGCTGGGCGGGGTGCTGGAGTCGACGCGCATCGGCCTGGGCCACGTCGACATCGGCCTCGGGCAGATGTTTGCCACCGTCACCGCGGTGGTGATCGGCGGCACCTCCCTCAGTGGCGGGCGCGGTGGCGTGCTCCAGTCGGCGGTGGGCGCGCTGATGCTGGCCGTACTGGCCAACGGCATGATCTTCGTGGGCATCTCGCCGCACATTCAGAAATCGGTGCAGGGCGCGATCATCCTGTCGGCCTCGCTGTTGGCGACCTGGCACCTGCGCAGCCGTCTGCGGATCGTCACATGAGCGGTCACGTGAGCGAGGCGGTGGTGCGCGTCGAGGGCCTGGGCAAGCGCTTCGGTGCCACCGCTGCGCTCGACGGTGTGAACATGGAGCTGCGTGCGCACGAGGTGCTGGGCCTGGTGGGCGAGAACGGCGCGGGCAAGTCGACGCTGATCAATGTGCTAGCCGGTCTGTGCGCGCCCGACCACGGGCGCATCGTGGTGCGTGGCCAGGCGATCAAGCTCGGCAGCGAGCGCGAAGCGGCTGCGGCCGGCATCGGCAGGGTGGGCCAGGAGCCTTCTGTGCTGCCCAACCTGAGCGTTGCCGAAAACATCCTGCTCGGCCATGAAGGCGCTGCGCTGCGAGGCATCTTCTACGACTGGCGCCGGCTGAACGCCTTGGCCGCGGCGCAACTGGCCAAGCTCGCCACATTCGGCGAAGGCATCTCGCCGTCGGCGCCGACGGACACGCTGTCATTCGCCGAACGGCAGATGGTGGAGCTGGCCAAGACGCTCGCGATCGAAGAGCGCACGCCGCATGAACCGGTGATCCTGCTCGACGAGCCGACCTCCATGCTCGATGCTGGGCAGGTCGAGGCCGTGCTCGCCCTGATCGAACGCCTGCGCGAGCGGGCCAGCGTCGTGTTCGTGTCGCACCGGCTCGACGAGGTGCTGCGCGTTAGCGACCGCCTCTGCGTGATGCGCGATGGCCGCGTGGTCGCCCAGCGTGATCGCGCGGGCTGCAGCGTGGCCGAGCTGCGGCAGCTGATGCTGGGGAGCGACGCGGGCACTGAACACGGCAGGCCCACCGCCGTACCTAAATCAGCGAGCGCATCGACGCCCTGCCTGGCGGTGCGTGCGCTCAGCCGCGCGCGCAGCTACCAGGCCATCAGCTTCGAGCTGCAGGTCGGTCAGGTGCTGGGCATCGCCGGTGCCGAAGGCTCCGGGCGCGAGAGCCTGTGCCGCACGCTCTTCGGGGCCGAAGCGCCCGACAGCGGCGAGATCGTGCTCGGCGGGCAGGCGGTGCAATTGGCCGGGCCAGCCGATGCCGTGAAGCGCGGCATCGGCTACGTGCCCGCCGAACGCCGCGCCGAGGGCCTCATCGCCGGCATGGGCGTGCGCGAAAACATGACGCTGGCGCAGCTGGGCGCGCTGTGCCACGGCCCGGTGATCGCGTTCGCGCGAGAGCGCGCTTTGGTGGCCAGCTGGATCGAGCGGCTGCGCATCCGGCCCAGCGCAAGCGAGACACCAGCCCAGCACCTGAGCGGCGGCAACCAGCAGAAGGTGGTGCTGGCGAAATGGATGATTGCGCGCAAGCCCGTGCTGCTGATCCTCGACCGCCCCTTGCGCGGGCTCGACGTGGCGGCACGGGCCGAGATGATCCCGTTGATCCGCGAACTCGCAGCTAGCGGCATCGCCATCGTGCTGGTGGCCGACACGCTCGACGAACTGCTCGCGTTGAGCGACGACATCCTGGTGATGAAAGACGGCACCGTGTCGGGCCGCTTCCCTGCATCGGCCGCCAAGCCGACGGAGCTTCAAGTTCTGGAATGCATGGTGTGACCTCAGCATGATGCCCACCCCACCACTCTCACGCCAAGCTTTCGCGCCCTTCATGCCGCTGCTGGCGCTGCTGGCCTTGTTGGGCGCGGTGGGCCTGGCCGCACCGTCGTTCCTGTCGCTCGACAGCCTGGCCGTGCTGGCCGACGAGTCGAGCGTGATCCTGCTGCTGGCCACCGCGCAGACGCTGGTGATCCTGCTGGGCGGCATCGACCTGTCGATGGCGGCACTTGCCGCGCTGGCTTCGGTGCTGATCGCGCTGTCGCTGCCCGGCCTGGGCTGGGTCGGCGTGATGGGCACGCTCACGCTGACCACGCTGCTGGGTGCGTTTCAGGGCTTCGTGCATGCGCGGGCGCAGCTGCCTTCGGTCATCGTCACGCTTGCGGGGCTCGGCATCTGGTCAGGCGCGGCGCTGGCCGTGGCGCAAGCCACCATCCCGGTGACCGAAGGCCACGCCACCGTCGCATGGCTGGAGGGCAGCAGCCTGGGGGTGCCGCACGCTTTCGCATTCGCGGCCGCTGCACTGGGGGCCTTGGCGGCGGCCCTGCGCTGGCTGCCGCTTGGCCGCCACATCCGTGCGATCGGCCTCAACCCGCAGGTGGCGCTGCTCAGCGGCGTGCGTGTCGCGCGGGTGAAGCTCATCGTGTTCGCGCTGACGGGCTTGTTCTCCGGGCTGGCAGGCATGCTGATGGTGGCGCGCACCTACAGCGGCAGCCCCACCGCGGCCGACAGCCTGCTGCTGCCGAGTATCGCGGCCGTGCTGATCGGCGGCACGGCCATGACCGGTGGCGTGGGCGGGCTCGCGCGCACGCTGATCGGCACGCTGGCGATCACCGTGCTGCGGGTGGGCATCGCCGCCGCGGGAGTCGACCCGGCCTTCGAACCGATTGCTTATGGCGTGCTGGTGGTGGTTGTGGTCGCGCTGACGACCGACCGCTCCGGGGTGTCGATCGCGAAGTAGCTCGTCATCCGACCGCCGCGCCCGGCAGTGCGGCCAGCAAGGCCTGCGTGCAGGCGTGGGCCGGCGTGCGCAGCACCGTGTCGGTGGGCCCGTGCTCGACGATGCGGCCCGCCTGCATCACCGCGATTTCGTCGCACAGGTGCTCGACCACCGCGAGGTCGTGGCTGATGAACAGGTAGGCGATGCCGAACTGCTGCTGCAGGTCCTGCATCAGATTGAGCACCTGCGCCTGCACCGACACGTCGAGCGCACTCAGCGGCTCGTCGGCCACGATCAGCTGCGGGCGCGTGATGAGCGCGCGTGCGATGGCGATGCGCTGGCGCTGGCCGCCGGAGAACTCGTGTGGGTACTTGTCGGCATCGGCGGCGCGCAAGCCCACGGCGTCGAGCGCTTCGGCCACCCGCCGCGGGTCAGGCGCCACCAGCGGCTCGGCAACGATGCGGCCGATGCGCTGGCGCGGGTCGAGCGAGCCGTACGGGTCCTGGAACACTATCTGGAAACCGGCACGTGCTTCGCGCAAGGCCTTCGGCGACAGCGCATGCAGGTCCTGCCCGTTCATCAGCACGCGGCCGCTGCTCGGGCGCTCCAGCGCCATCACCAGGCGGGCGAGTGTCGACTTGCCGGAGCCCGATTCGCCGACGATGCCGAGGCTGCGGCCAGCCTGCAGCGTGAAGCTCACGTCGAGCAACGCCTGCACCACGGGTGCCGCGTGAAAGAGACTCTCGCGCGGCAGGCGATACTGCTTGCAGAGCTGCTCGACTTGCAGCAAAGGCGCGCTCATGTCACTGCATCCAGCCGAATGCAGCGTGCGTCATGCGCTGCGCCCACCGGCATCGGCGGCGGCAGGGCCTGGCGGCACGCATCGACGACCCATGCGCATCGATCGGCGAACGGGCAACCCGAAGGCAGGTCGATCAGCTCGGGCACGCGGCCCGGAATGGTCGGCAGCCGCTGGCCGCGCCCAGCGCCCAATCGCGGCCGTGCGCCGAACAGCCCGCGCGTGTAAGGGTGGGCACGCTGCTCGAACACCCGCTCGGTCGGCCCTTCTTCGACCACCGTGCCGCCGTACATCACCAGCAGCCGCTGTACGCGCTGCGCCATCACGTCGAGGTTGTGGCTGATCAGCAGCAAGGCCATGCCGCTGTCGGCGACCAGCTCGGCGATGAGGTCGAGGATCTCGCGCTGGATCGTCATGTCAAGCGCGGTGGTCGGCTCGTCGGCGATCAGCAGGTCGGGGCCACAGGCCAGCGCGGCGGCGATCATCACCCGCTGGCGCTGGCCGCCGGAGAGCTGGTGCGGGTGGGCGTCGAGCCGCTGCGCGGCTTGCGGCATGTGCACGCGGTCGAGCAGGCGCAGCGCTTCGGCGCGCGCGGCCTGCGCACCGAGGCCGCGGTGCTGGCGCAACGGCTCGGCGATCTGCCGGCCCACGGTGTGAAGGGGGTTCAGCGCCGTCATCGGCTCCTGGAAGACCATGCCGATGCGGTTCCCGCGCAGCTCGCACATCGCGTCGTCCACCAGGCCGACCAGCTCGCGGCCCTGGAAGCGGATGCTGCCGCGAGTGCGGGCTCCGTCGGGCAGCAGGCCCATCACCGCCAGCGCCGTCATCGACTTGCCACAACCGCTCTCGCCGACCAGGCCGAGGGTCTCACCGCGCGCGAGCGTGAAACTCACGCCGCGCAAAGCGTCGGCCGGGCCGCTCGCCATGTCGAGGCCGACACGCAGCTCGCTGACGGCGAGCAGATCGCTCATCCCTTGGCCCGCAGCAAATCGAGGTAGGCCACGTCGATGAGCTGGTCGGCAGCGATGCCGAGCCGGGCCATCAGCGCGTGGGCTTCGGCGATGCCGTCTTGCATCGCTTCGTCGTCGGCCAGCACGACTTCGAGCTCCATGAAATCGCCCAGGCCTTCGACACGGTCGAGGTGGATGCGCGTGCGCCCCGCCAGCAGCAAGGTGCGCAGCTTGCGCACGCGCCCGATCTGGCCGTGCGCCAGTGTGAGCGCCTCGCGCAGCGTGTCGGGTGAGGCGGTCGGCGACAGCACGTAAAAGGAAGTCTTGGGCCCGGCCTGGTCGGGCCGCTCGTAGTAGATGAGCTCGCCGCGCCCGTCGGCGAAAGCGCGCAGCTTGAGCCTGCCCTTCGCTGCGTTGAAGAAGGTGTCGTCTTGAGCGATCAGTTGCGGCTCGCCGTCGGCCAGCGGGCGGGCCAATGCGAGCGTGGCGTCGATGTCCGCGAGGCGGGCCTTGATTTCGATGTTGCGTGCCATGGTGTCAGCGGGTTCGTGAAAGTTTCGGGTCGAGCAGGTCGCGCAGGCCGTCGCCCATCAGGTTGAGGCCCAGCACGCTGAGAGCGATCGCAAGGCCGGGGTAGATGGCGAGTTGCGGTGCCTGGAAGATCATCGTCTGCGCTTCGTTGAGCATGCGGCCCCAGCTCGGCTCGGGCGGCTGCGTGCCGAGGCCCAGGTAGCTCAGCGCCGCCTCGGCGAGGATGGCCACCGCGAACTGGATGGTCGCCTGCACGATCAGCACGCTGGCGATGTTGGGCAGCACGTGCGCGATGGTGATGTACCACGCGCCCTTGCCACAGGCACGCGACGCCAGCACGTAATCGCGCGCCCACACGCCCAGTGCCGCGGCACGCGTGATGCGCGCAAACACCGGGATGTTGAAGATGCCGATGGCCACCACCGAAGTCACCAGCCCCGGCCCGTGGATCGCGGTGAGCATGATGGCGGTGAGCAGCGCCGGAAATGCGAAGGTGAAATCGGCCGCACGCATCAGCAGCTCATCGACCCAGCCGCGGCGCGCGGCGGCCAGCAGGCCGGCTGCCACGCCCGCGCCGAGGCCGATGCCCACCGCGATGAGGCCCGCCGCGATGGCGTTGCGCGAGCCGACGATCAGCAGCGAGACGATGTCGCGCCCCAGGCTGTCAGTGCCCAGCCAGTGGCTGGCGTTCGGCAGCAGCAGCTTGTTCGGCACATCGATCTCGGTGGCGGCATGCGGTGTCCACAGCAGCGAGAGCGCGGCGGTGGCGAGCAGCAGCATCACGAGCACACTGCCGATGGCGAAGCTGCGGTGGCGCAGTGCCCTGCGCGCGAAGCTCATGCGGCACCCGCCTTCAAGCGCGGGTCGATCGCCACGTAAAGCAGGTCGACGATGAAGTTGATGGCGATCACGGTGGCGGCCATCAGCATCACCACGTTCTGCACGACGACGATGTCGCGGTTGGCAATGGCCTGGAACACCAGCAGGCCGACGCCGGGCAGCGTGAACACCTTCTCAACCACCACCGTGCCCGTCAGCAGGCTGGCGAACTGCAGGCCCATCACCGTGAGCACCGGGATCATCGCGTTGCGCAGCACGTGGCGCCACAGCACGGCACGCCGGCTCAGGCCGCGGGCGCGGGCGGTGCGCACGAAGTCTTCGCGCAGCACCTCGAGCACCGCCGAGCGGGTGATGCGCGCGAGGATGGCCGCCTGCACCACGGCCAGCGCGACCGTGGGCAGCACCAGTGCCTTCAGGCCTTGCGCGATGCCCTCGTCCCAGCCCGGGAAGCCGCCGGCCGAGAACCAGTGCAGCTTCACCGAGAACAAGAGGATCAGCAGGATGGCGAGCCAGAAGCTCGGCACCGCAATGCCGAGCTGGCTGGCGGCCATCACGCCCACGTCGCCGAGCTGGTTGTGCCGCGAGGCGGCGTAGAGCCCGAAGCCGAGCGCCAGCAGCGTGGTCAGCGCCATCGCCATCAAGGCGAGCGGCACGGTGACGGCCAGGCGCTCGGCGATGAGTTCGCGCACCGGCGTGTCGTAGGCGACGCTCATGCCCATGTCGCCGCTCAGCAGGCCGCCGACCCAGTGCAGGTAGCGCTGCCAAGCCGGCTGGTCGAGCCCGAGCTTGTGCGTGAGCGCCACCACGGCTTCGGGCGAGGCGGTCTCGCCCAGCATCACCTCGACCACGGTGCCGGGCAGCAGCGCCAGCACCGCGAAGATCACCAGCGAGGCGGCGAGCAGCGTGGCGATGAAGGCGGCAAAGCGCTTGAGGAGAAAGAGGCTGATGACCGACCCCGGCAAAAGGCGACGCCGCGCATCATGAACGAAAACTGAGGCTAGGGCCTGTTAATGCTACGTGAGGGCACGCGTGACTCATGAGAAGGCCGCCATCAAGGCGCAAAGCACAGCTGTAGCACTTGCTACAGCGAGCATTTGCAACGCTGAGGGCGGCCTTCTCATGAGATCACCCGAAGGGCCGCAGCCTGTGAGGCCGCAGGGCTGCGTTGCACGCTCGTTGTGTGCCGTGGGCACACGGCCTCGCGTGCGCCTTGCCCTGCGGCCTCACAGGTTGCGGCGCGTGCCCTCCCGCAGCGTTAACAGGCCCTAACTTTTGGCTGGGGCCGTCTTGGGCACGGCCAGCCCGGCAAGGTACGAATCGAGCACCTGCTTGCCCACCTTGACCAGGTCGAAGGCCTTCGGGTCGAGCATCCAGTTCTGGATCAGCCCGTCGATCAGCGCGAACATGCCCAGTGCCGCGGCGCGTGCCGGGATGCGGCGCGAGAGCAAACCGCGCTGCATGGCAAGTTTGATGCCGCGCTCCGAATGCAGCAGGCATTCGTCGCGCGTCGCGAGGTGGCGGTCGCGCACCGCGATGAGCTCGCCGACGTACTCGACCTTGTGGGTGGCGATTTCGAACACCCGACGAACCTGAGGGTTGTTCGCCGTCATTTGCAAGGCATCGACGAAGTTGGCCATCATGTACGCCACCGGGTCGACCAGCGCCGGGTCGTCGGCGCACTTGGCGGTTTCTTCCAGCGGCAGTGTCACGCGCTTCATCATCGCGTTGAAGAGGTCGGCCTTGTCCTTGAAATGCCAGTAGATGGCACCTCGCGTCAGCCCAGCGGCCTGGGCAATGTCGTTGAGCGAGGTGCGCGACACCCCGTGCGCATGAAACAGCGCCTCGGCGGTGTCGAGGATCAGTGTGCGGGTGGCCTGGGCCTCTTCCTTCGTGCGGCGAACCATGTCGTTTTGGCAGTAGCGTGTCAATTTACATTCATTATTGTATGTATACTAATCTAACCAGCCTGCCATCCGGTCGTACCCCGACTGCGGCGCAAGCTCAATTCCAATCTGCAATCCGGCGTCTTCATAGGCGCACGCTCGAAGGAACTCGCATGCCTGCGACGAATCAAGTTTTGCCCGTGGCTTTCGCATCCCGTGCCAGCCGCCGACTGTGGTGCCTGCTGCCGCTCGCGGCACTGGTTCTCGCCGCTTGCGGCCAGAAAGACGGCGCACAAGCCGCCGCTGGCGGCGGTGCACCGCCCCCGACCGAAGTGGGCGTGATCACCGTGGCACCGCGTGCGCTGGGCGTCACGACCGAGCTGCCCGGTCGCCTGGAAGCCTCTCGCGTCGCCCAGGTGCGCGCCCGTGCTGCCGGCATCCTGCAGAAGCGCCTGTTCAAGGAAGGCAGCGACGTGAAGGCCGGCCAAACGCTGTTCCAGATCGATTCGTCGCCCTACCAAGCCCAATACGCCAGCGCGCAAGCCGCACTCGCCCGCGCCCAGGCCAACGCCACGCAGGCGACCGCGCAGGCCGAGCGCTACAAGCCGCTGCTCGACGCCAACGCCATCAGCAAGCAGGACTACATCAATGCCGTGGCCGCGCAGAAGCAGGCCGAGGCCGATGTCGCCTCGGGCAAGGCTGCTGCGCAGATCGCGCAGATCAACCTGGGCTATGCGTCGGTCACGTCGCCCATCGCCGGTCGCATCGGCCGCGCGCTGGTCACCGAGGGTGCGCTGGTCGGCCAGGGTGAAGTCACCCAGCTTGCCGTGGTGCAGCAGATCAACCCGATGTACGTGAACTTCACGCAGTCGACCACCGAGGTGTTGCGCTTGCGCAAGGCCATCGAGAGCGGCAAGTTCAAGGAAGCCGCGGGCGCCGGATCGGCCAGCGTGCGCATCGTGCTGGAAGACGGCAGCCAGTACCCGCAAGCCGGCAAGCTGTTGTTTTCCGACCTGACGGTCGACGCCACCTCGGGCCAGATCACACTGCGGGCTGAAGTGCCCAACGCAAACGGCATCCTGCTGCCCGGCATGTATGTGCGTGTGCTGATCGAGCAGGCCGAAGCCAATGCCGCGATCACGCTGCCGCAGCAGGCCGTCACGCGCGGCGCCACCGGCGACACGGTGATGGTGGTCGGTGCCGACGGTAAGGTCGCTCCGCGGCCGGTGAAGCTGGGCACCTCGCAAGACGGCCAGTGGCTGGTGCTCGACGGCCTGAAGCCAGGAGAACAGGTCATGGTCGACGGCTTCCAGAAGCTGCGCGGCGCCGCGCCGGTGAAGGGCGTGCCCTGGAGCCCCGCGGGTGCGTCGGCGCCGGCTGGAGCTTCGGCGCCTGCGGCAGCAGCCCCGGCCTCGCAAGCGGCGTCGGCCAAGTAAGGAACGCACGCCATGGCCCAGTTTTTCATTGATCGGCCCATCTTCGCGTGGGTGATCGCGTTGTTCATCATCGTGCTCGGCGGCGTCTCGGTGACGCAGCTGCCGGTCGCGCAGTACCCGACGGTGGCGCCGCCCTCGATCGTGCTGACCGCCACCTACCCCGGCGCTTCGGCGCAGACGCTGGAAGACAGCGTGATCAGCGTCATCGAGCAGGAGATGAACGGCTCACCGGGCCTGATCTACATGGAGTCGGTCAGCCAGGCCAACGGGGTCGGCTCGATCACGCTGACCTTCGAGTCGGGCACCGACGCCGCGCTCGCACAAGTGGACGTGCAGAACCGGCTGAGCCGCGCATCACCGCGCCTGCCGGCCGCGGTGACACAGCAGGGTGTGCGTGTCGACAAGGCGCGTGCGAACTTCCTGCTGTTCACGATCTTGTCGTCCGACAACCCGGCTTATGACCCGGTGGCGCTGGGCGACTACGCCTCGCGCAACGTGCTGCCTGAAATCCAGCGCATTCCCGGCGTCGGCCAGGCGCAGCTGTTCGGCACCGAGCGCGCCATGCGCATCTGGATCGACCCGGCCAAGCTGGTCGGCTTCAACCTGACGCCGAACGACGTCAACACCGCGATCCGAGCACAGAACGCCCAAGTGTCCTCGGGCACGATCGGCGACCTGCCCATCGTGCAGGGCCAGACCATCAGTGCCACCGTCGTCGTGACCGGGCAGCTGACGACGGTCGAGCAGTTCGGCAACATCATGCTGCGTGCCAACACCGACGGCTCGGCGGTGCGGCTGCGCGACGTGGCGCGCATCGAACTCGGCGCGCAAAGCTACGGTACCTCGGCCCGCCTGAACGGCAAGCCGTCGACCGGCATCGGCGTGCAGCTGTCGCCCACCGGCAATGCGCTGGCCACCGCCACCGCGGTCCACAAGCGCATGGACGAGCTGTCGAAGTACTTCCCGCAGGGCGTCAAGTACGACATCCCGTACGACAGCTCCAAGTTCGTCAAGATCTCCATCAGCCAGGTGGTCGAGACGCTGATCGAAGCGGTGGTGCTGGTGTTCCTGGTGATGTATCTCTTCCTGCAGAACATCCGTTACACGCTGATCCCCACCGTCGTGGTGCCGGTCGCGCTGATGGGTGCCTTCGGGATGATGTTCACGTTCGGCTTCTCGATCAACGTGCTGACGATGTTCGCGATGGTGCTGGCGGTGGGCATCCTGGTGGACGATGCGATCGTCGTGATCGAGAACGTCGAACGCATCATGAGCGAGGAAGGCCTGTCGCCGCGCGACGCCACGCGCAAGGCGATGGGGCAGATCACTGCCGCGCTGATCGGCATCACCGTCACGCTGGTCTCGGTGTTCGTGCCGATGGCCTTCTTCTCAGGCTCGGTGGGCAACATCTACCGCCAGTTCTCGCTGGTGATGGTCAGCTCGATGCTGTTCTCGGTGTTCCTCGCGCTGTCGCTCACGCCGGCGCTGTGCGCCACCTTCCTGAAGCCGGTCGAGGCCGGCCACAAGCACGCGGCCACCGGCTTCTTCGGCTGGTTCAACCGCGGCTTCACGCGCACGGCCAAGGGCTACGAAGGCTGGGTGGCCGGCATGCTCAAGCGCACGGGCCGCTTCATGGTTCTGTTCGTCGCCATCGTCGCGGTGGTGGGCCTGATGTACACGCGCCTGCCGGCTTCGTTCCTGCCGAACGAAGACCAGGGCTACATCATCGCCAACGTGCAGCTGCCGCCGGGCGCCACGCAAGAGCGCACGCTCGAGGTCATGAAGCAGGCCGAAGGCTTCTTCCTGAACCAGCCCGAGGTCGACAAGATGGTCAGCGTACTGGGCTTCAGCTTCTCGGGCAGCGGGCAGAACGCGGCACTCGCCTTCATTCCGCTGAAGCACTGGGACGAACGCAAGGGCCCGCAACACTCGGCGCAGGCACTTGCCGGCCGCGCGTTCGGTGCACTGATGGGCGTGCGCGATGCCTTCATCTTCGCGCTCAGCCCACCGGCCATTCCGGAACTGGGCACCGCCACCGGCTTCACCTTCCGCCTGCAAGACCGCGGCGGCAACGGCCACGCAGCGCTGCTGGCGGCACGCAACCAGATGCTGGGCATGGCCGGGCAGAGCAAGATCCTCGCGGGCGTGCGACCTGACGGCCTGGAAGATGCGCCGCAGCTGCAGATCGACATCGACCGCGACCGCGCCAGTGCGCTCGGCGTGAGCTTCGACAGCATCAACAGCGCGCTCTCGACGGCGCTCGGCTCGACCTACGTCAACGACTTCCCGAACGCCGGGCGCCTGCAGCGCGTGGTGGTGCAGGCCGATGCACCGCAGCGCATGCAGCCGGAACACCTGATGAAGATCAACGTGCTGAATGCCCAGGGCAAGCTGGTGCCGCTGTCAGCGATGGCAACCACGCGCTGGATCAGCGGGCCGATGATGACGGTGCGCTACAACGGCTACCCGACCATGCGCCTGGCCGGTGACGCTGCGCCCGGCTTCAGCACCGGCGATGCGATGGCCGAGATGGAAAAGCTCGCCGGCCAGTTGCCTGCAGGCTTTGCCTACGAATGGACCGGCCAGTCGCGTGAAGAGCGGCTGTCGGGCTCGCAGGCCACGATCCTGGTAGTGTTCTCGCTGCTGGCGGTGTTCCTCTGCCTGGCTGCGCTGTACGAGAGCTGGTCGATCCCGGTGTCGGTGTTGCTGGTGGTGCCGCTCGGCGTCCTGGGGGTGGTGATCGGCGCTTCGATGCGCGGCCTGCCGAACGACGTGTTCTTTAAGGTGGGCCTGATCGCGGTGATCGGCTTGTCGGCGAAGAACGCCATCCTGATCATCGAGTTCGCGAAAGACCTGCACGCGCAGGGCAAGGGCCTGATCGAGGCTACGCTCGAAGCCTGCCACCTGCGCTTCCGCCCGATCCTGATGACCTCGTTCGCGTTCATCCTGGGCGTGCTGCCGCTGGCCTTGTCGACCGGTGCTGGCTCAGCCAGCCAGCGCGCGATCGGTACCGGTGTGGTCGGTGGCATGTTCACCGCCACCGTGCTGGCCGTGTTCTTCGTGCCGGTGTTCTTCGTCGCGGTGCGCAAGCTCTTCAAGGGCAGCGAACGGCAGCGCCAGATGTATGCGCATGAACTCAAAGACAAAGGAGCGCACCATGACTAAGCGCTTGTTCAAGCTCGCAGCCCTGCCGCTCGCCCTGCTGGCGGTGGCCGGCTGCACCAGCCTTGCACCGAAGTACGAGCGCCCAGCCGCACCGGTGGCGCCCACCTTCGCCGCCGAAGCCGGCGCGGCAGGCCAGGCCGAAGCCAGCAGCATCGACTGGCAGAACTACTTTGCCGACGAGCGGCTGAAGCGGCTCGTCGCCGCTGCGCTGGCCAACAACCGCGACCTGCGCGTGGCCGTGCTCAACATCGAACAGGCGCGTGCCACCTACGGCATCCGGCGCGCCGACCGGTTCCCCACGGTGAACGCCGTCGCCACCGGGACGCGCCAGCAGCCCGAAACCCCGACCACGCTCTACACCGTGGGCCTGTCGGTCTCGGCCTACGAACTCGACCTGTTCGGCCGCGTGCACAACCTGAGCAACGCCGCGCTGGCGCAGTACTTCGCCACCGAAGAAGGCCGCAAGGCAGCGCAGATCTCGCTCGTGTCCGCAGTGGCCAACGCGTACCTCACGCTGATCGCCGACGACGAGCTGCTCGGGCTGACGCGCGAGACGCTGAAGACGCGCGAAGAGTCGTACTCGCTGTCCAAGCTCAAGTTCGACAACGGCGCCGCCTCCGAGATCGACTTCCGGCTGACCGAATCGTTGCTCGAATCGGCACGCGCCTCGCTGGCGCAGTTCACACGCCAGCGTGCGCAAGACGAGAACGCGCTGATCTTGCTGCTGGGCCAGGGCCTGCCGGCCGACCTGCCACCGCCGCTGGCGATGAGCGAGCAGCGCCTGGCCACCGACCTGCCGGTCGGCCTGCCTTCCGAGGTGCTGGCGCGCCGGCCCGACGTGCTGCAAGCCGAGCAGCAGCTGATCGCGGCCAACGCCAACATCGGCGCGGCGCGGGCCAACTTCTTCCCACGCATCACGCTGACGGCCAGCGCCGGCACGGCCAGCACCGAGCTGAACGGCTTGTTCAAGAGCGGCTCGTCGGCCTGGACCTTCTCCCCGCAGATCGTGCTGCCCATCTTCGACGCCGGCCGCAACAAGGCCAACCTCGACGTCTCGAAGGTCAACCGCGACATCGCAGTCGCGCAGTACGAGAAGGCGATCCAGAGCGCCTTCCGTGAGGTGCAAGACGCGCTGGCTGGCCGCGCCACGCTGGGCGAGCAGGCACGAGCCCAGCTCGCGCAGACCAACGCCGAGCAGGTGCGCTTCAAGCTCGCCGACCTGCGCTACAGAAACGGCGCGTCGAGCTATCTCGACGTGCTGGATGCGCAACGCTCGCTGTTCACCGCGCAGCAAAGCCTGGTCCAGGTGCAGGCGCAGCAGGTGCAGAACCTGGTGACGCTGTACAAGGTGCTGGGCGGCGGCTGGACGGAGCCTCCGGCAGCGAAGTAAACCGTGGCGCCGCCCATCAGGCGGCACCCATGCGAGACTGCCCCGACAACTCGGGGCATGTGTCGAAGCGGCGATGTCGCGAAGCTCGACCGGGCCTCATGCCGCCGTGACACGCCAACGCGCCTTCGTCCTCACCTTGCTCGCGATGCTGGCGTTCGCGGGCAACTCGCTGCTGTGCCGGCTCGCGCTGTGGCACACGCACATTGATGCGGCGAGCTTCACCGGCATTCGACTCGCATCGGGTGCCATCGTTTTGGCGCTGATCCTGCGCTGGCGTGGCGGGTCTCGTGATCCGGCCGGGAGCTGGCCTTCAGCGATAGCGCTGTTCATCTACGCGGCCGCGTTCTCGTTTTCGTACGTGAGCCTCACCGCCGCCACCGGCGCCTTGCTGCTCTTTGGTTCGGTGCAGGCCACGATGATCGGCGTCGGCCTGTGGCGAGGCGAGCGGCTGAATGGCTGGCGCTCGCTTGGCCTCTTGATGGCAGGGGCCGGGTTGGTCGGCCTGCTGTTGCCGGGCTTGTCGGCTCCGCCGCTGACCGGCTCGATGCTGATGCTGGCCGCCGGGCTGGCATGGGGCGTGTACTCGCTGCGCGGCAAGGCAAGCGGCGACCCCTTGGCGGTGACCGCAGGCAACTTCATCCGCGCTGTCGTGCCGGCAGTGGGCCTGTGTGCCGCCATGCTGCCGTGGGCGTCGCTGGATCTGAACGGGGCGCTGTACGCCCTGGCGTCCGGCGCGCTGGCCTCGGGTGTGGGCTACGCCGTCTGGTACACCGCGCTGCCCCAGCTCAAGGTCACCAGCGCCGCGACAGTGCAGCTCAGTGTGCCGGTGATGGCCGCGCTGGGCGGCGTGGTGTTTCTCGACGAAACGCTCACCGCCAGGCTGCTGTTGTCATCGGCCACCATCCTGGGTGGAATCGCGCTGGTGCTGACCCGAAGTGACAACAGAGTCAACATCGAAAAGCAAGACGGTTCGATTCGATAACTGCTCGACGCTTGCAGCTTGTTTCGTTCGGTGGAACGTCACGGTCGCGACTCAGTGGAATCCTAAAATCCGCTCCCTCATTGCCCCATGCGGTGCCTGACAGGCCCCGCCACTCACCCCCGCTTCCCCATGACTTCGCGATTCATCCTGCTCGGCTTGCTGCTGGGCATTCACACTTCCTTGGTCCATGCCGGCGACGTGCGCGGCGCAGGCGCAACCTTTCCTTCGGACGTCTACAAAGGCTGGGCCACGGCCTACGAGAAGGAGCGCGGCGGCAAGGTGAGCTACCTGCCAACCGGCTCGGGCGACGGCATCAAGCGCATCGTCGCGCGCCAGGTGGACTTCGGCGGCTCCGATTCGCCGCTCAACGCGGCCGATCTCGACAAGAACAAGCTCGTCCAGTTTCCGACCGCCGTCGGCGGCATCGTGCCGGTCGTGAATCTGCGCGGCATCGCCAACAACCAGCTGCGTCTGAGCGGTGAGCTGCTGGCCGACATCATGAGCGGCGAGGTCTCGCGCTGGGACGACAAGCGCATCGCCGCGATCAACCCGGGCGCCTCGCTGCCGGCCACGGCCATCGTCCGCATCGTCCGTGCAGAACGCTCGGGTTCGACCGATGCATTCACCAAGTACCTGTCGGCGATGTCGCCGGCATGGAAGACCGGCATCGGTCACGGCCAGTCGGTGAAGTGGCCCGGCACGCCCGTCGCGGCCGAAGGCAATGATGGCGTGGTGAAGGCCCTCCAGGCCACGCAAGGTGCGATCGGCTATGTGTCGTACGACCGGGTCACCCAGCACAAGCTCGTGGGCGCGATGCTGCGCAACCGCGATGGCAGCTTCGTCGCTGCGGCAGAAGAAGGCTTCAAGTCGGCGGTGGTGGCCTCGGACTTGAACAAGAAGGGTGACGAGACCGCGTCGCTGCTCGACCAGCCCGGCCCGCTGAGCTGGCCGATCACCGTCACGACCTATGTGCTGGTCGATGCCCAACCCAAGACAGCCGAAGGCGCGCGCGATGCGCTGCAGTTCCTGTACTGGACCTTCCTGAAAGGCGATGCGCTACTGCGCTCCACCGGCTTCACGCCGCTGCCGGTGGCCATCCAGGCACGGCTGATTTCCCGCTTTCAGAAGATCCAGCCGCTGGACGGGCAGCCGCTGAATTTCTACCTGAACTGATTCGCTTCGAGGACAGTCTGCATTGCACCGTCGACATCGGTCTGCCCAAACCAGACGGCGGTGACGTCGCCCGTCGGGTCGACCGCCGTCACCGGCGTGTTCGACGAAACCGCCACGCCGCCGGCGGGGGTGTCGATGGTGACCGGCTTGTGCCACTGACCACTGAGCACCTTGTACTGGATGGCCGTGGCGCGATGGGTGCTGTCGGGCACGAAGACCACCACGACATTGCCCACCACGTCGGCTGTGACCGACAAGGTGCCCGTGCCGCCGTCCATGCCATTGGGCGTGACCGACCTCGGCGTCGACCACGAGACGCTCTTGGGCCACAACCTCGCGCTGTACAGGCCACCCTGCTGCAGCCACACGACAGTCGAATGGCCGCATGCGTCAACCGCCAGGGCCGGGTGTGAGGCGCCCGCCGCGTCGGTGCCGGCCCGGTCGAGCCGTGCTGGCGCGGACCAGGCACCTGCTACGCGGTCGAAGCGCGAGGCTTCGATGCCAGGCGGCACGCCGCCGCCGAAGTCGTGGGACCACGCCATCGTGACCACGCCGTCACCGTCGATGCCCATCGAGAAGGCGTCGAAGCTGCCGGTCAACGGCCGGCTGGCGACGGGCACCGCATCACCCCAGGTGCCAGCGGCTGCGTCATAACGGGCAGCGTAGACGGCGGACTCCAGATCGTCCCCACCTTGCACCCACGCGGCCGTGAGGTCGCCCTTATCATCGACCAGCACTCGCTGGTTGCTTAGCGCATCGCCGACGACCAGATGCTCGATGGCCCGCGGGCTGCTCCACGTCATCTGCACGGCGTCGAAGCGCGTGGCAAAGAGCTGCGAGTACGTTGCGGTCAGAAGGGTGACGTTGCCCTTGGCGTCGACGGCGGGAACGGCCATCAAGGGCTCGACCCCGAACTCCACCGCGAAGACACTCACCGGCTCGACCCAGGTGCCTGTGGCCGCGGCATAACGCGCCAGTCGGATGCTGGCCCGGCCGAAGTCGTATTCCGTCCAGCACAGATAAGCATCGCCGCCCGGCCCGGCGACGATCTTGAAGGAGTTCATGAAGGCCGATGAACGGGCGGTGTAGACGGTTGTCGGCGCGCTCCACTGGCCGGTCTTGCCGTCCAGGCGCGCGGCGAACACGGTGTCGGCATCTCCGACGGGGCGGTGCCACACCGCGATGACGTTGCCTTTCTTGTCCACCACCACGCTGGGCCGGGCGTCGGGGTCGAAGTCGGCCAAGGTGTCGATCGACGTCGCCTTGGCACCCCAGCGCTGCGGCGCGGTGATGAAGCTGCGCCAGAAGGGCAAGCCCAGGGCGTTGCCTGCCACGTCGGTGACGCTCGGCGAGATCTGCAGCGTGTAGCTGCTGTCGCCGGGCAGGCCAGGCGCACCCGGCGCGAGCTGGAGCTCGGTGCCATTCACCGTCAAGGTGGTGGCGATGGTGTTGCCTTCGGGGCCGACGAGCTTCACGTTCACATCGTTGACCGTGGAGGGCGCAGCCTCGCCGCTGAACTTCACCGCCACCAGGCCTTTGCGCTCGACATCGGTCGTACCTTCTGCCGGCGTGCCGGTGAGCACCGTGAACACAGACGGTTGCGGCTGGTTCCCGCTGTCGTCCGTGCCTCCGTCACCCCCACCGCAACCCGCCAAGGCGGAGACCAGCCAGGTCAGGGCCAGGCCGGACCATCGTTGTCGCAGACTGCTGCGATTTGAAGTGAGACAGGGAAAACTTGCCATGACGGGCTCCGCTTACCGAACCGCGCGCAATCGCCGGTTGAGCATCGATTCGGTGTGATGAAGCTGGTTGACCGACATCAGCCGCGCACTCGCGAGCAGATCAAAGTCGGCGCTCACCACGTCGGCGGCGATGGCCGGCGTGTAGTAGTAAACGATGTCGGACTTGAGCTGGCCACTGCGGTCGGTGACGACGCGGTGGATGCAGACATGGCCTTCGGCCGGCCCACTCCCGTGCAAAAGACGCAGGCTCAGCTCAGTGCCGTCGTCGTGCTCGGCTCGGTGCTGGCGCGTGACAGTGGCGTCTTCGTATTCGGTCATCGGCTCTTGTCTCCAAACGAGCTCGGCGGGGCCTGACGCAGCGCAGCAATGACCGCGCGCAGGCGCTGTCGTTGGGCAAACGTCGTGCCGCTCTGCCTCAGAGCGGCGGCGAACCATGCGTCGCGCTGCGTCGCCGGGTCGCGTGATGGCGTTACCCGGCCTTCGAGGGTGTCTTTCAGGGCTCGCAGCTTCATGTCGCGCCGCGCGGCCTGAAGCTCGGGCGTGACCGGCAAGTCGAATGCGGCTTCCAGCTGCAGCAACAACTCATCAACGGCCGACGCGACCAGCGGGCCGGGCTCGGGGCCAGCTGACCATCGCTGCGCCAGAGGCTTCTCCCACAGTGCAGGCAAGGCAGCGAGTGCGGCCCAACGGTCGGCCCCGTCGCTCACGTCGGCGGCTGCGGATTCACGCTCTCCACACAAAGCGAGCTTCGCCGTCAGCACGTCGCACTGGGCTTGCCAGCGCTTCTGCGCGCTGTCGGCAATGGCCTGTGCCAAGGCAGCGCGTGCCTCGCGAAAGCGCGTCTCGAGCGAGTTGACCGCCGCGCGCGGCACCTCGACCGCCTGGCGCCATGCGCGGTCGGCCTCACCCAGCGCGCGCTGCATGTCGGCCACCGGCGTGGCGTCGAGGTCCATGGCGGAGAGACTCGTCAGCAGTGCCTCGCGTGCGGCCAGGTTCGTGGCCAGTTCGGCATCGCGCGCGCTGAACGCGGCTTCCCGCTGCGCGAACACCGCGTCGGTGGCCGCCTTGAAGCGAGACCACAGCGCCCCTTCAACCGCGCGCGCCAGCGGCAGCGTGCGCGCGTGCTGCTGCCATTCGGCCTGCAGCTCGCGCACGCGGGGGATGGCATCGCGCGACGCCGGGTTGCGGCCCAGCTCCTGCACCAGCGCTTCGGCGCGGGCAACGAGCCGCTCGCGCTGCGAAGCGGCCGCGCGGCGCGCTTCTTCGATCGGCGCCTCGATGCGCGCGACGCTGCCGTTCAGCCGCTTTTGCAGCGCGCTTCTGGCACCCGGCGGCACGGTGTGCTCCAGTGGCCCGAGCTGGCGCCACGCGAGCTGGAAGCTGCCGAGGACGCGCAGCTGTTCCTTGCGGTGCGCAGCCAGGTCGTCGGCGCTCAACGATTCATCGGCATCGGGCAAGGCATCGAGCGTGGCGAGCAAAGCCTCGCGTGCCTGCAGGTTCTCCTGGCGCGCGGCCTTCTGGGCCGCCTGCTGCACAGCCACCGGTTGGTACGCAGTCTGCAGTGCGGCGTCGAAGCGACTCCACAGCGCGTGGTTGGCGGTGGTCGAACCCAGGCGGTCGACTTCCTTCCAGCGAGAGCGCAGCGATTGGATGCTGTCGGCGTGCGCCTTGAGTCGCAACTTCGGGGCATTGGCAACTTCGGGGTCTGCCGCGGCGAGCGTGGCGCGGGCCAGCACCTCGGCCTCGGCCACCAAGGTCTCGAGCGCGCGCGCCCCACCCCATTTTTGCCAGGCCTTCAGACGCCCGCGTTCGGCGTGCAAGGCTTGCTGACGTGCACGCAGGCTGTCGCTGAGCTTCACGCCGCTCACCGCGTCGAGCGCAGCATCCAGCGCCTGCAGGTGCTGCTGCATGTCGCTCAGCTGGCCTTCGGCGAGAGCCGCTTCGGCTTGACTCAGCAACGCTTCGATCTGCACCCGTTGTTCGGCGCTGAGAGAGGGCCTCGGCGCCGACGGCGCGGCCACGACAGCTGTCGGCTCGGGTTCAGGGCTCGGCGGCTCGACGGCGGCGAGCGCGGCCAGCCGGGCTTCTTCTTCAGCCTGCGCTGCAGCTTGCGCCAGTTTTGCTTCGGCGATCAACCGCTGTTGCGCCTGCTGTTGTTCGCCCTGCTCGTGCAGCAAGGTGTTGAGGCGCTCTTGCAGCTGCGCGAACTCGGCGACTTGGGCCTCGGTCAGCAGGCTCGCATCGAGCGCTTGCCAGTCGCGGTCGATGGCGACGAGGCGGTTGGCCGGCAGAGGCACTTCATCGGCCAGCGCGGTCGCCGCTTCGATCACCGCCTGGGCACCGGCGCGGGCTTCGCGCTGCGCGAGCGCGGCCACCAGGCGGCGCTTGGCGGCGCGGTGCACGCGGTTGTCTTGGGTGCGCAACTCGCGCTCGGCCTGCTTGAGCGATTCTTCACCCGCCAGCCCTTCGACCGCGGCGAGCTTGATCTCCCAGGTCGGCGCGGTCTGCGTGATCAGCAGCAGCGCAGCGTCATCGCCTTGCGCCTGCTGCAGGCGCGGCTGCCACTGGGCACGGGCCTCTTCGGCTTGTGCAGCCCGGTCCGGCACGGCAGGCTCAGGGGGAGTGACGTCAACGTCGTCGCGTTTCTTGAAAATCCGGCTCAGCATCGGGTGGCAGGGGTCAGGTAATGAACAAAAAAAGCAAACGCGCGGGTGGCGCGCGCGTCGCAGTGTAGGCGGCACAGGCTCGGCAAACATCCCCGGAGACCCCCTGGGTCGGGTGTCGGGCGAGGGCATGGTCGCGGGTAGATAAATGTCAAGAAATGGCTTGATTCAGGCAGTTTTCTCGAAAGCGAGTGTTTGCTAGATTATTCGTAGCGCACACCACAAAGCAGCAACAGAAAGTAAGGCATGCCGACGCCCCGAATCCCGAAGATCGGCTCACCCGTCCGCGGCTCCAAAACCGGTCGCCCGGTGATGGTGGCGCTGGACCTGCTCGGCCGCCGCGCAGCCCTGCGCATCTTCTGGGAACTGCGCAGCGGCGACCCGCTGACGTTTCGGGCCTTGCAGGACGCCTGCGAGACCAACCCCAGCCTGCTCAACACCCGCCTGAAGGAGCTGCGCGCTGTCGGGCTCATCGAGCACGCCGTGGGCGGCTATCGCCTCACCGAAGAGGGCCGCGGGCTGATGGTGTCGCTGGGCCCGTTCTGCGACTGGGCGCAGGCCTGGGGCGGCAAATGAACTCGCCGCTCACACGTCCCGCAACCACCGACTTCGCCGCTCACGCGTCGCGAACCAACGAATCGACGCTCACGCGTCGTAGAGCGTCTCCAGCGACCGGAAGCCCTTGACCTCGATCGGGTTGCCCGACGGGTCGCGGAAGAACATCGTCCATTGCTCACCAGGCTGGCCTTCGAAGCGCACTTGCGGCGGCATCACGAACTCGAACTTCGCCGCCTTCAGCCGCTCGGCCAGCACCTGCCAGTCGGGCAACTCGAGCACCACGCCCAGGTGCGGCATCGGCACCATGTGGTCGCCGACACGGCCGGTGTCGGTGGTCGCGAACGGCTCGCCCAGGTGCACCGAGATCTGGTGGCCGAAGAAGTCGAAATCGACCCAGGTGGCGGTGCTTCGCCCTTCGCGGCAGCCGAGCAGGCCGCCGTAGAAGCGGCGCGCGGCCTCGAGGTCGCGAACGTGGAAGGCCAGGTGGAAGAGGCTGCGCATGGGCAGAGATGGTACGCAGAGCCGGCGACGACGCGCTACGCCGGCTCGCGACTCACCGAGCGCAGCGACACCGTCTCCCACACCGCCACCATCACCAGCACGGCCGTGACGAGCAGCGCCAGGGTCAGGGGCGTGATGGCGTGTGTGACGGCCGCCGCCACCCCCAGCAGTGCCAACACCGCCAAGCCAACGAGATGCGACAAGGGTGCCCGGCCCCAGGTCACCCGCTTGAACCACAGGTTGCCGAGCACGAAGAGCGCCGGCCCGCCGACGAAAGCCAGCAGCGCCGCCGTTTCCAGATGGCCAGCCGGATGCGCGAGCACCAGCTCATCGGCCACCGCGGAGACGATGACGCCGGCCACGATCAGCAGGTGGATGTAGGTGTAAGCCAACCGCCCGAGGCGGCCCGGGTCGGCGGCGTTCGCGATCTGCTGCGCGCCACGCTCGACACCGATGTTGAAGTAGATCCACCACATGGCCACGCTGGACAGGAAAGCTGCGACGAAGGCCGTGATCGTGACCGCCGTGGCCGGCACCCCCGCAGCGGTGCTGCCGGTGACGAGGATGGACTCGCCCAGCGCAATCATGATGAACAGCGAACAGCGCTCGGCCAGGTGCGCGCCGTCGATGTCCCAGTCGGTGGTGGCCGAGCGGCCGAGGCCGGGGACCCAGAAGCCAACCAGCGCCGATGCGTACTCGATCGCGATGGCCAGCACCCAGAGAGCAAAACGCAGGTCGTGCGACGCGAAACAGCCGGCCACCCAGAAGCAGGCCGAGAACAGCATCCACGCCGTCACGCGCTGGAAGTTGCGCCGGCGTTGGACGTGCTCGCGGCGCAAGGCCCACACCATGAACACGGTGCGGCCGACCTGCATCAGCACGTAGGCGACGGCGAACAGCGGACCCTCAGCGTCGAAGGCGTGCGGCAGCGAAGCCGACAGCAGCAAGCCCGCCAGCATCATCGCGAACAGCATGATGCGCACGGGCGCGCGGTCCGGGTCGAGCCAGTTGGTGACCCACGAGGTGTAGATCCACACCCACCACACGGCGAGGAAGAGCAAGCCGGTCTCGATGGCGCCGCGAAGGTCCAGGTTCTCGAGCAGGTGGTGCGACAGCTGCGTGACCGCGAAGACGAACACCAGGTCGAAGAAGAGCTCGATGTTGGTGACCTTGGCGTGGCAGTGTGCACCGCGTCGGCGCAACAGTGTGGCGTGCTCCGGTCGCGCGTTTCCCGATGTCATGCGTGCCGCCTCCGCTGTCTTGGGTGGCGCGAATGATACGAGGCGGGTAGGCAAGCGCCTACGCCAACTGGCGGCCCGCGCTGATCGGTGGGCGCCGGGCGCGGCGGCACAGTGAACGCTCGTCGATTGCCGAGGAGCGGCCATGTCGTTTGCGCTTTATCTGATTGGTTTCGTGCTGCTGACCGGCGGCATCGCCTGGGGCCTCGTGGTGGCCGGGGTGCCTTATCTGTACGTGGCGATTGCGTGCCTGATCCTGGTCGGGCTGGGCATCATCAGCGGCGTCTCCAAGACACGCCTGAAGGATCCGTCGAGCTGAGGCCATGCAGGCCGGCGGAAACAGCGCCACAACACCGACGCAACGAATGAATCACGGCGCCGGGCTCACGACACGGTGCTGATACGGTGCTGCGGCATCCTTGCTGTTCTCCTGGAGGCGCCACGGCGCGACACGCGAACGGCCCTCCATCACCACAGTTTTGGATGGACCGCCATGAGCATCGACCCCTTGAACCCCGGCCGCCTTTCCGCCCGCACCCAAGGTGCCGGCGACCTGGTGGTCTGCCTCCATTCCAGCGCCGGCACCCATGCCCAGTGGGAAGGGCTGACACAAGCCCTGTCAGCCCGCTGGCAGGTGCTTGCTCCCGACCTGTACGGCCACGGCCGCAGCCCGCAGTGGCCGCAGGCGGCGATGAACACCCTGCATGTGGATGCGCAAGCCGTCACCGCGTTGATGGAGTCGACCCACCCCCACCTCGACCAGCGCGGCGTGCACCTCGTCGGCCACTCGTACGGCGGTGCCGTGGCGCTGCAGATTGCGCTGCGCTACCCGCGCCGCGTGCGCTCTCTCACGCTCTACGAGCCGGTGGCCTTCGGCGTGATGCGCGAACTGGCGCCGCGCGACCCGGCCCTGGCGGAGATCACCGACATCGCCTACACCGTGCGCGGCCTGATGCGCCGCGGCGAGATGGACGAAGCGGCTGCGCAGTTCATCAGCTACTGGGGTGGCGACGACGCCTGGGCGCGCATGACCGCCGCCCAACGCAACGCCGTCGGCCTGCGCATGCCTGCCGTGCCGCGGCACTTCGAGGCCTGCTTCGCCGCGCGCTGGAGCCAGGCCGTGCTGTCGCGTCTGAGCATGCCCATCCTGCTGATGCACGGCTCACTCACCCGCACGCCCGCGCGCCGCGTGGCCGAGTTGTTGTCGCGTGCCCTGCCCCACGCGCAGCGCTGCGAGCTGCCGGGTGCCGGCCACCTCGGGCCGATGACCCATGAGAAGACCGTGACGGAATGGATGGCGATGTACCTCGACCCGTCCCTCGCCACCGGCCTCAATCGGGTGGCGATGGCGGCCTGATCCGCGGCTCTATGCTCGGGGCGTCTCGCACACACGAACGCCGCACACACCAACGCCCATGAGCACCGACCTCGCACCCCCACGAACCCCACCCACGACCGCGCAGGTCGTGGCGCTGCTGCGCCAGGCCAACCGCGTGGCCGAAGAATCGCTGCAGCAAGGCCACCACCCTTTCGGCGCGGTACTGGTCGGCCCCGACCATGCGACCGTGCTGATGACGCAGGGCAACGTCGACAGCGTGAACCACGCCGAGAGCGTGCTGGCACGAAACGCCGCACAGCGCTTCTCGCCCGACGAGTTGTGGCACTGCACGCTCTACACCACCGTCGAGCCCTGCGCGATGTGTGCCGGCACGCAGTACTGGGCACACATCGGGCGCGTGGTCTACGGCATGAGCGAGCACCGGCTGCTGCAGATCACCGGCAACCACGCCGAGAACCCGACGCTCGACCTGCCTTGCCGCGACCTCTTCGCGCGCGGGCAGAAGGCCATCGAGGTCATCGGCCCGGTGGCCGAAGTCGAAGACGAGATCGCCACGCTGCACCTGCGCTTCTGGCAAGGCACATAGCCTCGCGCGGCACGCCTTTCAGGCTTCTGACAAGCTCGGCGGCACCACGTTCGCCGCCGGGCCGTACCAGCGCCAGGTGCCTCGCCCCTCGCGCTTGGCTTGGTAAAGGGCGAGGTCGGCCGACTTGTACAAGGCATCGGCATCTCCCCCGTCAGCAAGCCCCAAGGCAACACCGATGCTGGCGCCCGCTCGCATGGCATGCGAGTTGAAGAACACCGGTTGCGCTGCCACTTCGACGATGCGTTTGCAGACGGTCTCCACGGCCTCCCGGCCCGTTGTTGCCGGCAGCAGAACCGCGAATTCGTCACCGCCCAGCCGCGCGATGCTGTCGACTTCGCGCACCGCCGCGCGCATACGCGCTGCCAGTTCCACCAACAGGGCATCGCCCGCATCGTGCCCGAGGGTGTCGTTGATCTGCTTGAAGTAATCGAGATCGATCAGCATCAGCGCGAAGCCCACACCATCTCGTTTGGCCTGCGCGACGAGGCGCCGGAAGTCGTCATTGAAAAATCGCCGGTTGGGCAGGTCGGTCAGCGGGTCGCGGTACGCGATCTGCTCGAGCTGCGTCTGGCTTTCTCGCAACTCCACCGAGCGGGCTTCCAGCTCCGACGTGCGCTGCAGCAGGGCGGCGGTTCGCTCGCTCACCAAATTCTGAAGTTCCTGCTGGTGGCGCTTGAAGATGAGCGTGCGAGCCTGCACCACCGCAGCCACGAGCCCCATGATCAGCAGGCCCAGCAACACCCGGAACCAGACCGTCTCGTGCCAGGCGGGCGGCACCCGCACCGGCAGGCTGAGCACCGCATCGCTCCATTGCCCGTCGCGACCGGAGCCTCGAATCTTCAGGGTGTAGTTGCCTGGCGGCAGGTTGGTGTAAGTCGCCAGGCGGCGCAGCCCGTCGGATGCCACCCAATCGGCGTCGAAGCCATCGAGCCGATAGGCGTATTGGTTTTTCTCGGGCGCCGAATAGTCCAGTGCAGAAAATTCGACCTGCAGGCTGCGCGCGCCCGGCGCCAGCTCGATCACGCCGCCATGACCCGGCACGTTGATCTGCGTGGTCGGCATCGGTGTGCCACCGATCCGCAGGTCGGTCACCACCAGCGGCGGGCGAAATTCACGGCGCAGCAGCAGCTCCGGCCGCACCACGGTCAGACCGCCCAGCCCGCCGAAGAGCAGCTCCCCGGCAGCGGTCAGCGCGCCGGCGTTGGTCCAGTAACCCGAGATGGCGACGCCGTCGGCCCGCTTGAGCGGGCGCACATTCAAGCTGACCGGGTCGATGACGGCAAGCCCATCGTCGGTGCTGGCCCACACCTGCCCGTCAGCGGTCTCCAGCAGCTTGTCCACGCCGGTGCTCGGCAAGCCGTCGGGCGTGCCCAGGCGACGGAAGCGCGGCCTTCCGTCGGCGTCGCGCCGCTCGAGAACATGAATGCCGCCCCCCATCGACGTGACCCACAACCGGCCCCTCTGATCCAGCAGCAGCGACGCCACGTAGCCGCTGATCAGCGCCGTGGGGTCAGCCGCATCCGCCGGCATGCTCTCGAGCGCGCCGGTCGCCTTGTCCACGCGGAACACTCCCAGACGGGTGCCGACCCAGATGGCGTCGGGTGCCCGCTCGATGGCGGTCACGCCTTGCTCGATCAGCGAGGGATCGCCCTCGGGGCGCTTCAGCTCCGGCGCGGCACCCGGGCGCATCGTCAGCGTCCAGAGGCCGTCGAGCCCGCCGAACCAGAGCCGATCGCCGTCGAAACGCAATGCCCACACGGCGGCGGTGGCGCCCCGCTGCGCGAGGTTGACACGTCGCATACCCCGCCCATTGCGGTCGGCCCGGTACAGGCCCTGCTGGGTGCCGAGGTAGACATCACCGCCGGGCGCCATGGCCATGGCGAGCACCCGCCCCTTGGGCAATGCCGTGAGCGGATGGCTTGCGTCGGGTCGCAGCTGGGCCACCCGTCCGTGCACGGGGTCCATGATGTCGACGCCACCATCGCCCACACTCAGCCACACGCGGCCATCTGGCATGGACAGGACAAAAGGCACGTTGGCGTGTGAGATGCCGTTGCCGCGCCCACGGATGCCAAAGAGCGTGGACACCGCGCGCTGCGGGTCATGCTGGCTGATGGCCGTGACAGTGCTCAGCCAGACATCACCGCTGCGGTCGCGGTACATCGCATTGACGTCGTCGTCGCGCAGGCTCGTGGGCAAGGATGCCTGGCTTCGAACACGATGTGTCCGGCCGCTGTTCGTGTCGACGACCAGAACGCCTTCGCCGAGCGTGCCGATCCAGATTTCGCCAGGCGCGGCTTCCACCAGGCCCAGCACGTCGTCGCTCGTCAGCGCGGAGGCGACACCGTCTTCGTGCACAGGCCGTGCCGACGATTCGCCAGGTTCCATCACGAAAGCCCCATGCGGCCGCGTGCCCACCCAGATGCGGCCCGCCGAGTCTTGCAGCAGGCGCGTCACGGAGGGGATAGCCCCGTGCGGCGCAGGCAGCAAAACGGCCGTGAACTCGGCCGCACCCTCTTCACGCCGCACCAATCCGCGGCTGGTGCCGACCCAGACCGTGCCGGCACGGTCTCGAAGAATCGCCAGGACGCGACCGCCAGGCACCCCGGCGTGCTGCCGCTTCACCTCGCCGCTGACGGGATCGAGATGGTCCAGCCCCGCCCCGGTGCCCACCCAAAGGCCACCCGCGCCGTCATCGGCCATGGCCGAGACGCTGACGTGGCTCAAGCCGGTCTTGCCGGCCGGGTAGTGCACAAAACTGTCGGTCAGCGGGTCATAGCGCGCCAGCCCGCCGGCAATGGTGCCGACCCACAGGCGCCCGCTTTCATCTGCGTGCAGCGCAAGGATGTAGCTGTCGGGCAGCGTTCCGGGGAGGGTGGGGTCTGCCGAATAGCTGCGAAAGCGGTAGCCGTCCCACCGCGACAGACCGCCTTGGCCGCCGATCCACAGAAAGCCCTGTGCGTCTTCGGCGAAGGCGTTGGCATCCGAGACATCGGCCGCGGTGAAATGACGGAAAACCGGGTCGGCCATGCTCGACCAGCGCCCGGTCTCTGCGGCAGCACAGACCGATGCAGCCAGACCGCAGGCAAGCACCGCCAGAACGCGAACCAAGCTCTCGCCGATCGACATCGCGATGAGCTTGGCCTGGGCTCGCCAGGGGCGACACAAGGCGAGTAGCACACCCCGATCAACCACCCGCAGCCGCCCTTCTTGGTTTGAACCACTTTGCAAAATACCGCACGCGCCACCGAAAAACGGGCGCACCGCGTGTCACCACGCATCTCGCACGATATCGGCAACCTGAGAGGCACACTGAAAGCATGCTTCGCCTGAAGCGCCGCAACGGCTCGGTCCGCGTCGATTGCTTCACGCGAATGATGCAGCGTGAAGCAGCGGCCGGCGCCTTCGTTCAGAGCAGGGCCACCGGCGCAAGCGGATCGAACTCGCCGTTGCGCTTGTCCTTCCACGCGGCAATCGCCTCCGTCATCTCGCCGGTGTCGAAGATCGCGCTCTGCAGCAAGGTCATCTGCTGCAAGGCAGCTGCGGTGCCATGGTCACGCGCGTAGTTGATCGACAGCTTGGTGCCGGCCATCGCGAGCGGCGACTTGGCGGCGATGCTCTGCGCCAGCTTCATCGCATGTGCCAGCAGCGCGGTCGCATCCGGCAACACGGCGTTGACGAGGCCCACGGCGAGCGCACGCTCGGCACCAACGCGGTCGCCGGTGTAGGCCATCTCGCGCGCCACACCCTGCGGCACGATCTTGGGCAGGCGCTGCAGCACGCCGAGATCGGCGGCCATGCCGATGTGGATCTCTTGCACGGTGAAGAAGGCGTCGGCCGTGCACAGGCGGATGTCGCAGGCGCTGGCGAGATCGAGCCCGCCGCCGATGCACCCGCCCTGGATGGCACAGATGACCGGGAAGCGCACCTCGTCGAGCACATCGAAGCAGCCCATCAGGCGGCGCAGCGACTCCTGGAAGCTCAGGCGCGTGCGAGCGCTGGTGGTGTCGAGCATGCCGCCACTGCCGTTGAACACGTCGAGCGACATGCCGGCGCAGAAGTGCTTGCCGGTGGAGCTGATCACGAGCACGCGCACCTCGCCGCTGTCGTTGAGCTGCTGCACCGCGTCGCGCAGTGCCGGGAAGAAGGGCGGCGCCATCGTGTTCATGCGCTCGGGGCGATTGAGCTGCAAGTGGGCGACGCCGCCCTCGATGCTGAGCTGGAAGAAGTCGTTCATGCGGGCTCCGTGAAGATGGGCTGAGGCTGGCAGCGTGGGCGTGAGTGTCAGTCACGCAGCGGACAGCCGACAGCGGGCAAGCCCGGTGTCGCAGCGCGCTGCCGCTGCCTACACTGGCCCGCATGGACACCGCACTGACCACCGCCGACGGCCTGAAGCTTCATCGGCACAACTGGCCCACGACGGCCGCCACGACACGCGGCACGGTGCTCATCGTGCATGGCCTGGGCGAACACATCGGCCGCTACGAACACGTGGCAGCGCACCTCAACGGCTGGGGCTGGAATGCGGTCGGCTACGACCACCGCGGCCATGGCCGCAGCGAGGGTGCAAGAGGCCGCATTCACACATCGGACGCCTTGCTGAAAGACCTCGCCCTGGTGATTGATGCCGTGCGCAAGGACCACCCCGGCCCGCTGGTGCTGTTGGGCCACAGCATGGGTGGCATGGTCGCGGCGCGCTTTGTCGCCGAGGGTGTCGCCAGCCCGGCGCCGTGGTACCGCCCCGTCGATGCATTGGTGCTCTCATCACCGGCGCTCGACATCGGCGTGGGCGGTCTCATGAGAGCTCTGCTCGGGGTGCTGGGCCCACTGGCACCCAACCTGGGCGTGGGCAACGGCTTGAAGCCCGAGTGGATTTCACGCGACCCTCAGGTGGTGGCGGCTTACATTGCCGACCCCTTGGTGCACGACCGCATCAGCCCGAGGCTGGTCAACTTCTTCATCGACAGCGAGGCCATCACCCGCGAACGCGCTGCACTGTGGCATGTGCCCACGCTGCTGATCTACGCCGGCAGCGACCGCTGCGTGGTGCCAGCCGGCAGCCGTGCGTTTTCGGCAGCAGCACCCAAGGCCGTGGTTACCACGCGCGAGTTCGGCCCGCTGTTCCACGAGATCTTCAACGAGCCCGAGCAGGAGGAAGTGTTCACGGTGTTGGGCACATGGCTGCAAGGGTTGCGGCCCGCTGCCGAAGCAAAGCTCTAAACTGACCCTTCCCCACGAAGGAGAGCCCCATGAACGCACGTGACCCGCTGCAACCCATCCAGCCCGACGAAGCTTCGGCCATCGCCGCTTTTGCCAACCGCACCTGGGACGAAGAGATCGTCCCGGCCATCACGAACTACATCGCCATCCCGGCCAAGAGCCCGATGTTCGATGCGCAGTGGGAGCAGCACGGCTACATCGACAAGGTGGTGCGCGATGCGGCCAGCTGGGTCGAAGGCAAGCAGGTGGCCGGGCTCAAGCTCGAGGTGATTCGCCTGCCGGGGCGCACGCCGGTGATCTTCTTCGAGGTGCCCGCGACCAAGGCCGGAAGCACCGACACCATCTGCCTCTACGGCCACCTTGACAAGCAGCCCGAGTTCAATGGCTGGCGCAACGACCTCGGCCCGTGGACGCCCAAGTACGAGAACGGCCTGCTCTACGGCCGCGGCGGTGCCGACGACGGCTATGCGGTCTACGCGTCGCTCACCGCCATCCTTGCGCTCGACAAGCAAGGCATTCCGCGTCCGCGCTGCGTGGGCCTGATCGAGAGCTGCGAAGAAAGCGGCTCGTTCGATTTGCCCGCCTATGTGGACATGCTGAAGGACCGGCTCGGCAACGTGAGCCTGGTGGTCTGCCTGGACAGCGGTGCCGGCAACTACGACCAGCTGTGGCTCACCACCAGCCTGCGCGGCAACGTAACCGGCACTTTGCGCGTGGAGATCCTCACCGAGGGCGTGCACTCGGGCGATTCGAGCGGCTTGGTGCCGTCGAGCTTTCGCATCCTGCGCCAAGTGCTCGACCGATTGGAAGACAGCAAGACCGGCGAGCTGCTGCCGCAGAGCTTTCATTGCGAGATTCCGGCTGACCGGCGCGAGCAGGCCCGCGCCACCGCGCAGATCCTCGGCGACGAGGTGTGGAAGCGCTTTCCCTGGGCCTGCGGTGCCGATGGTGGCCCGACGCTTCCTACCTCCACCGACCCGCTGCAGGCGTTGATCAACCGCACCTGGAAGCCCACGCTGAGCGTGACGGGCGTCGACGGCTTCCCGGCGCTGAAAGACGCCGGCAACGTGCTGCGGCCCTACACCGCGTTCAAGCTGAGCCTGCGTTTGCCTCCGCTCGTCGACGGCAACGAAGCGGCGCAGAAGCTGAAGGCCTTGCTCGAAGACAACGCGCCCTACAACGCGAAGGTCACCTTCAGTGCGGACGGCCGCGTCGGTGCGCAAGGCGCGTCGGGCTGGAATGCGCCGAGCTTGTCGCCGTGGCTGGACGAGGCGCTGAACGTAGCGTCGCAAACGCACTTCGGCGCACCTTGCGGCTACATCGGCCAGGGCGGCACCATCCCGCTGATGAGCATGCTGCAGAAGAGCTTCCCGGCGGCACAGATGATGGTCTGCGGCGTGCTCGGCCCCAAGAGCAACGCGCACGGGCCGAACGAGTTCCTGCACGTGCCTTATGGCAAGAAGCTCACTGCCGCAGTGGCTCAAGTGATGGCGGCCTGCCCCTGATGCCCTTGTTGCGCTCGACCGGCCTGCGAGCCGCCTTGCTGTGCGCGCTCGCGGCCTGGGCCGGCGGTGCGCATGCGCAGGTGCTCGATGCGGCCACCTTGAGGCCGCGCTTCGAGGCCGAGCAAGACAAGATGGTGGCCTGGCGCCGCGACATCCATCAGCACCCGGAACTCTCGGGCCAGGAGGTACGAACCTCGCGGCTGGTGGCCGATCATTTGCGCAAGCTGGGCTTGAGCGTCAAGACGGGTGTCGGTGGCTATGGCGTGGTCGGCGTGCTCAAGGGCGGGCGACCAGGCAAGGTGGTGGCGCTGCGCGCCGACATGGATGCCTTGCCCATTGCCGAGGCGACAGGTCTTTCCTTCGCGTCGGAAGCCAAGGGCAAGCACCTCGGCCAAGACTCGCCGGTGATGCACGCCTGCGGCCACGATGGACACACCGCCATCCTGCTTGGCGTGGCCGAGGTGTTGGCGAGCGTGAAAGCGCAGATTCCGGGCACCGTGAAATTCATCTTCCAGCCGGCCGAAGAAGGCGTTGCGGAAGAGACCAACGGCACGCAGGCGAACTGGGGCGCCCGCGCGATGGTGGCGCAGGGTGTGCTCGACAACCCCAAGGTCGATGCCGTGTTCGGCCTGCACATCTCGCCCAACATGCCGATGGGCTGGGTGGGCTACCGCAGCGGGCCGATGATGGCTGGCGCCGACACGGTGCACATCACCATCACCGGCCAGCAGACGCACGGCGCAGCGCCATGGACGGGCGTGGACCCGATCGTCGTTTCGGCTCAGGTGATCAACGGGCTGCAAACCATCGTGAGCCGCCAGCTCAACATCAGCAAGGAGCCGGTGGTGCTGACCATTGCGTCCATTCATGGCGGCAACCGCGAGAACATCGTGCCGGACAGCGTCGAGATGCTGGGAACGCTGCGCACCTTCGATGAAGACTTGCGGGCCGAGGCCAAGCAGCGCATCACCACCACGGCCGAGATGATTGCCGCCGCCAGCGGTGCCAAGGCGAAGGTGAGCTTCGGACCCACCGCCTACAGCGTGACAGTCAACGCACCCGATCTGACCCAGGCCATGCTGCCTTCGTTGCAGCGCTCGACCGAAGAGCAAGTGATGGTGATTTCGAAGATTGCGGCGTCGGAAGACTTCTCCGAATACCAGAAGGTCGTGCCGGGCCTCTTCTACATCCTCGGCGCGCCACCCAAAGGCAAGACGCCCATGGACGCCGCCACCAACCATTCGCCGGCCTTCGACTTCGATGAAGACGCCATGCCGCTGGGCGCGCTGACGCTCAGCATGCTGGCGCTCGATTACCTCTCGGGCCACTGAAGCATGTGCGCGCCGAGCGCTTCGGCGACCTCGATGCCGTCGACGCTAGCCGACATGATCCCGCCCGCATAACCCGCGCCTTCACCGGCCGGATACAGCCCTTTGACGTTGAGGCTCTGGAAGTCCTTGCCCCGCGTGATGCGCAGGGGCGACGAAGTGCGTGTCTCCACGCCGGTGAGCACGGAATCGGGCAGCGAGAAGCCCTTGATCTGGCGCTCGAAGGCGGGCAGGGCCTCGCGTATGGCGGCAATGGCGTAGTCGGGCAGGCTCTCATTCCCCGGCTCGCCCAGATCGGTCAGCAGCACGCCGGGCTTGTAGGAAGGCTCGACCTTGCCGAGCACCGACGAGCGCTGGCCCTTGATGAAGTCGCCCACCAGCTGGCCCGGCGCCTCGTAGGTTCCGCCACCCAATTCGAAGGCCCGTGACTCCCACACCCGCTGGAAGGCCATGCCATCGAGCGGGTTCACCGGGCCGCTCGCGTTCTTGTCGAGTTGGTAGTCCTGCGGTGACACGCCGACCACGATGCCGGCATTCGCATTGCGCTCGTTGCGCGAGTACTGGCTCATGCCATTCGTGACCACGCGGTTCGCCTCCGACGTGGCCGCCACGACCGTACCGCCCGGGCACATGCAAAAGCTGTAGACCGCCCGGCCATTGCGTGCGTGGTGCACGAGCTTGTAGTCGGCCGCACCGAGGATGGGATGGCCGGCGCTGGGGCCGAAACGCGCGGCGTCGATGAGGCTTTGCGGGTGCTCGATGCGAAAACCGACAGAGAAGGGTTTGGCCTCCATGTAAACGCCGCGCTCGTGCAGCATGGCGAAGGTATCGCGCGCGCTGTGCCCGAGCGCCAACACGACATGGTCGGCGCGCAATTCTTCGCCGGAGGCGAGCGTGACGCCGCGGATGTGCCCGGCTTCGATGCGCACGTCGGACACGCGCTGCTGGAAACGAATCTCGCCGCCCAGTGCCACGATGTCCGCGCGCATCTTCTCCACCATGCTCACCAGGCGGAAGGTGCCGATGTGCGGCTTGGCGACATACAGAATTTCGTCCGGCGCGCCAGCCTTGACGAACTCGGTCAGCACCTTGCGCGTGAGGTGGCGCGGGTCGCTGATCTGGCTCCACAGCTTGCCATCGGAAAAAGTGCCGGCTCCGCCTTCGCCGAACTGCACATTCGACTCCGGGTTGAGGACGCGTTGGCGCCACAGGCCCCAGGTGTCCTTGGTGCGTTGTCGCACTTCTTTGCCGCGCTCCAGCACGATGGGGCGCAAACCCATCTGCGCCAGGATCAGCGCGGCGAAGATGCCGCAGGGCCCGAAGCCGATCACCACAGGCCGAGGCGTGTCGCTCGAGGCAAAGTCGACCGGTGCGTGGCCGACGAACTTGTAAGCCGTGTCAGGCGCCGGCCGGATGTGTACGTCACCTGTGAAACGCTGCAGCACCGCCGCTTCGTCGCTGAGTTCGCAGTCGATGGTGTAGATCAACACGATCGCGCTCTTCTTGCGAGCGTCGTAGCTGCGCTTGGAGACGGAGAAGGCTTTCAGTTCGCCGTCATTGGCCAGGCCCAGGCGCTTCACCACTGCTGGGCGCAGGGCGTCTTCAGGGTGGGTGAGCGGCAGTCGAAGTTCGGTGATTCGCAGCATGGGGAGGATTCAGCGCAATCCGCCATTTTCGATGAGCCGCGGCCAAACGTGAAAAAGCCGCCCGGAGGCGGCTTGATCGAGCGGCGCAGAACGCCTGATCTCAGTAACCAGCGGTCTGCACGTTGGCAGTTTGGTTCAGGCGGGCGAAGGCACGGGCTTCAGCCTTGACTTCTTCGCGGGTGCGACCAGGAGCGGCGGTTTCGTTGGTGAACTGAGCGACATCACCAACGTAGACGACCTTGCCCGAAGCGCGAGCTTGCAGGTACTCGTTGCGCACTGCAGCGCGGGTCAGCGTCGTGGCAGGTGCCGGTGCGGCCACAACCTGCGCTTCGCTGTTCGCGAGTTCGCCAGCAGCGCGGGCACGCAGGGCTTCAGCCTTGACGTCGGCGCGTTGCACATTCGAAGACGTCGGGATTTCGATGTTTTGCACGGCTTCTTGAGCGAAGGCGGCAGAACCGACGAGGGCGATGGCGGCAGCGGCGATGATTTGCTTGGTGTTCATGATGATTTCCTTAAATCCAAAAAGTTGAGGTGACGTTTCCGGGCAGGCGGTGTTGCTATGAGTGCCGTCGTGTCCAGCCTCGGTGAGTCGCTCTGTTTGCATTCGGCTCATCGATGGGGTGAACTGTAGGCATTGCCAATCGATCAATAAATAGCCTATGCTTCAATTGCGCATTGCTTAAATCGAAACAATAGGGGTGTAAGAGATGGACCGATTGCATTCCATGCGGGTGTTTTCCCGGGTCATCGAAGAGGGCAGCTTTGCGGGAGCTGCCCGGCAGCTCAACTTGTCGGCGGCCGTCGTCACTCGCTTGGTGGCCGACCTGGAAGAGCATCTGGGCGCTCGCCTGATCAACCGCACGACGCGCCGCCTGGCGCTCACTGACACCGGCGAGCTCTACCTCGACCGCGTGCGGCAGATCCTCACCGAGGTGGAAGAAGCGGAGGCACTGGCCAGCGCCGCAACCTCGGACCCCCGCGGTCACCTGCGCATATTGGCTCCGCCCGCTTTTGCGGTGCACCAGATCGCCAAGCACCTGCCGCGCTTTCGGGCGCTCTATCCGCGGGTGACACTTGAGCTGGTCGTGCCGGGTCCGGTTGAAGCCGTGGATGAGAACTTCGACATCAGCATCATCCAAGTTGGAAAGCAGGCCCTGGACGGCGACTTCGTGGCCCGTTTGCTGGCACGCTCGGAAGTCATCACCTGCGCTTCGCCGGAATACCTCGATCGCATGGGTCGGCCCGTACACCCGAACGAGCTGCCGATGCATGAAGCCATGCTCCCGAGCTACATGCGGGAAATCACGTTTCATCGGGGCGACTGGGGCGACGACGAACCTTCGGGCGAGTCGTTCACCTTGGTTCCTTCGAAACCTGCTCTCAGCACCATCCACAGCGACACCATGTACGCCGCGGCCCTGGCTGGGATGGGCATTTCCGGCCTGCCTTCGTACGTGGTGGAGGATGCCCTGCTCGAACATGCGCTGGAGCGGGTCCTACCCGAGTGGCGCGTCTTGACGCTGCGGCTTTACGCCGCCATGCCGACACGCAAGTACGTGCCGGCCCGCACGCGAGCGTTCATCGACTTTCTCGTGCAGACGTTCGGCGGCGGCGAGCACGACCCCTGGCTTCAGGCCGCTGGTTGTGCCACGCCGCGCAGCGCAGGTCAGCCGGTTGTTCTTCAGTAAAAGGCTTCGTGGCGCGTGGCGCCCATCAGTGGCTCCAGCAGGTGAGCCAATGGCCCGAGGCCGTTGTAACGCGTTGCCACCTTGTGGGCGTAGGCAAAGAAGCGCGGCAGGTCTTCACAGTACTTGGGCTTGCCATCCCGATGCTTGAGGCGGCTGAAGATGCCGAGTACCTTGAGATGGCGCTGCAGCCCCATCCATTCCAGCTGCTTCCAGAACTCGCCGAAATCGTCCGGCAAGCTGAGGCCGGCCTTTCGAGCCTGCTGCCAGTAGCGCACCGCCCAGTCGATCTCTTGTTCTTCTTCCCATGAGATGAAGGCGTCACGCAGCATGGAGGCCATGTCGTAGCTGATGGGGCCTCGCACCGCATCTTGGAAATCGAGGATGCCGGGGTTGCCCTGTTCGGACGAGCAGATCATCAGGTTGCGTGGCATGTAGTCGCGATGAACAGCCACCGTGGGTTGCGCCAGTGCGCTGCCTACCAGCAGGTCGCACACCTTTTGCCATTTCGCTTGCTGATCGGGTGTCCAGGTGACGGCGTATTCGCGCGCCACACACCAGTCGGGGAACAGTGCCAGCTCTCGTCGCAGCAGTGCATCGTCATAAGCCGGCAGGCCGCTGGCGTCGGCGCGGACTTGCCACTGCACGAGCGCCGCAATCGCGTCGTGCATCAGTGACGAGATACTGCGCGCGTCGCCTTGCGCCTTGGCTTCTTGCAGGCGATGCAGGTACAACTGCGAGCCCAGGTCGGTGAGCAGCAAGAAGCCGTTTTGAACGTCCTGCTCGAGCACTCGCGGCGCATTCAATCCTGCGTCTTGGAACATCGCTGCAACGCTGATGAACGGCTGCACATCTTCTTGCGGCGGCGGCGCATCCATCACGATGAACGACCTGTCTGCAGCGCCGTCGACACGGAAGTAGCGCCGAAAACTCGCATCGGCACTGGCGGGGCGCAGGCTTGCAACACTCAGTGTGTGACGCTCGGCCACGTCGGCCAGCCACGTCGCGAAGAGTTCGCGGCGAGCATCGTCGGTCCAGGCAATGGCAAGGGAATCAGAGGTCATGGCACGGCGCAATGCAGATAAGGGGAAGCCAAGGCGACGAGCCTTCGCCCCTCGTTGATAATTGATTCTACAAATCGCCTCGGGTCGGCCTGCGCCGCGCGACAGCACCAGGCGTTCTACCACCGTAAGAACTCGCTCGCCGCTTCCGTTGCACCTTCTTTCTTTACATCGCCGCGCTTTCGCAGGCTGCCTCGCGGCCGGTTGGCTGGCGGCTGGCAGCCCACTCGCGTGGTCGCAAACGGCGAGCACGGCGCCCAAGCCACCCGTCGTCGTGGAAGCTGCGGAGATCCGCGCGCGCCCTGATGTCGACGTCACTGCAGAAGGCGACGCGTATCTGCGTCAAGACAAGACCGAGATTCGGGCCGACCGCCTCAACTACGACCAGCAGACCGACACCGCCCGCGGGCAAGGCAAAGTGATCGTGTCTCGCGATGGCAACCAGTACAGCGGGCCTGAAGTCCAGGTACAGGTGGCCCGCTTCGAGGGCTATTTCATCAGCCCGACTTATTTCTTCTCGCGCACCAAGGCTGGCGGCACGGCGACCCGGATCGATTTTCTCGGCGAGGACCTCACCGTCGCCACCGGCGGTACCTACACCAGCTGTCCGCGCGACGGCTCGAGTGATCCCGCCTGGATGCTCTACACCGACAGCGTGAAGCTCGACTTCGCCAACAACGAGGGCCTCGCCAAAGGGGCGGTGCTGCGCTTCTACGGCGTACCCATTCTCGCGGCGCCCACATTGAGCTTTCCGTTGACCGACGCGCGCAAGTCGGGGTGGCTTCCACCCAACACCGGGCTGGACAGCAAAAGCGGGCTGCAGCTGTCGGTGCCGTACTACTGGAACATCGCCCCCAACCGCGACGCCACGATCACCCCCAGCATCGTCTCCAAGCGCGGCGTGGGCTTGGGGACCGAGTTTCGTTACCTCGAGCCGCAGTACGAAGGTGCCCTCAACCTGAACGTGTTGGCCAATGACCGATTGACCGGACGCACACGTGGCTCGCTCGGACTGACGCACGAAGGCGCGTTGTTCGGTGACGGCGTGTACAAGGCTAGCGTGGCCCGCGTCACCGACGACGACTACTGGAAAGATTTTTCCCGCGACTATCCCGGCATCACTCCTCGCCTGCTTGCCGCCGATCTGAAGGCCAGCAAGGACTTCGGCGACTGGAACACCTACGCGCGGGTATTGCGTTGGCAATTGCTGCAGGCGGCCAGTTCCTCCGACCCTGCTGACCAGCTGGACCCGGCCCCCTACGACCGCCTGCCGCAGATCGGCGTGCGCGGATCGCACAAGCTCTGGGGCGGGCTCGATTTCGCGCTTGAAACCGAGTTCAACCACTTCAGCAACCCCGATGGCTCCCTGAACCCCTCTCGCGTGACGGGCTCGCGCGTCCACGCGCTGAGCTCGTTGAGCTGGCCCTATGTCACCCCAGGCTGGACCTTGACCCCCAAGGTGTCGCTCAATGCCGCGTCCTACTCGATCGACCAGGCGGCGCTCTCCGGCCCCTACGCCAACCGCACCCACTTCGGCCGCGTCATTCCGAGCTTCAGCCTCGACAGCGCCTGGGTACTCGAACGCGACGCCGTCTGGTTCGGCCGCTCCATGCGGCAGACACTGGAGCCGCGCCTGCTGTACGTCAAGACACCGTTCCACGACCAGACCTTCCTGCCCAATTTCGACTCCGCGGGCAAGGACTTCAATTTCGACTCGATCTACACCGACAACGCCTTCTCAGGCATCGACCGAGTGTCGGACGCCCACCAGGTCACTGCTGGCGTCACCACGCGCCTGCTGGACGCCCATACCGGCACCGAAACCCTGCGCCTGGGCGTGGCGCAGCGCTTCCTGCTTTCCGACCAGCTCATCACCCCCGACGGCACACCGTTCACACAACACGTGTCCGATTTGCTGCTGCTCGGCTCTTCGAGCCTGTCGTCGAAATGGAAGCTCGATGCAGGGCTCCAGTACAGCCCGGACATCCATCGCACGGTACGTTCCGTCATCGGCACCCGCTACTCGCCGGGCCCGTATCGAACGCTGAATGTTGCCTACCGGTTCAAGCGCGACACACTGCAGCCGAACCCCGACGGCAGCGACGAACTGGTCAGCGCGCTGGACGGCAGTGAACAGGTGGAACTCGGCTGGCAATGGCCGCTCTATGGGCCGATACGCGATGCATCGCGGCAGAGCACTTCAAGCAACACGTGCTCCGGGACCTGGTACGGCGTGGGTCGGGTGAACTACAGCCTGCGCGACAGCCGGATCACCGACTCGGTGCTTGGCTTGGAGTACGACGCCGGCTGCTGGATCGGCCGCATCGTGGCCAAACGCCTGTCGACCAGCCAGGTAGAGGCCACGACGCAAGTGGGCTTCGAAATCGAGTTCATCGGCCTGTCTCGACTGGGCACCAACCCGCTCAAGGTCTTGAAGGACAATATCCCTGGCTACCGCCTGCTGCGTGACGACAGCCCCCATTGACGACAATCGGCAGACCGCCCCCTGAACCCCCATGACACTGATTCGCTCCTGGTCCCGTATTGCCTTGTTGTCGCTCTTCGCGGCGGGCTTCCCTGCCGCCCTGGCGCAACAGCGGGCGCCTTCACCCCACACGGCCGACTACATCGTGGCCATCGTCAACCAGGAACTGGTGACCGCCGGCGAGGTGCAGCTGAGACTGACCCAGGTGCGTGAAGACGCCCGGCGCAGCGGCGCCCGCCTGCCGCCCGAAGACGATCTGCGCAAGCAGATCGTCGATGCGCTGATCGACGAGCGCGTCCAGATCACCAATGCACGCGACAGCGGCCAGAAGGTCGAAGACCCGGAGGTGGAGCGCGCCATGGCGAATGTGGCGGCGCAGAACCAGTTGACACCCGAGCAGCTGCGCGAACGGCTGAAGCGCGAAGGCATCGACTACGCGCGTTTCCGCAAGAACATCCGCGACCAGCTGATGGTCGAGCGCACCCGGGAACGCGAGGTGCAGTCGCGGATCCGCATCACCGACACTGAAATCGACGATTGGCTCGAGAAGCAGCGCGCGGCCGCTGGTCTCGCGACCGAATATAACATCGCCCAGGTGCTGGTGTCGGTGCCCGACGGCGCCAGCGTCAGCGCCGTGGCCGAGCGGCGGGCACGGGCCGACTCGGCGCTGGCCCGCATTCGCGGCGGCGAAGACTTCGCGGCCGTCGCACGGGACCTGTCCGACGACAGCAACCGCGCCAAGGGCGGCGAGATCGGCCTGCGCCCGGCAGACCGTCTGCCCGACGTGTTCGTCGAGGCGGTGCGCCCGCTCAAGGCTGGCGAGGTGTCGTCCACGCTGCTGCGCACCGGTGCGGGCTTTCACGTTCTCAAGCTGCTCGAACGCAACGAGGCCAGCGCACTGTCAGTCGCGCAGACGCGCGCCCGGCACGTCCTGCTGCGCGTATCGCCCCAGCTGAGTCAGGAAGCAGCGATCCGCCGACTGCTGGAGTTCAAGCGCCAGATCGCTGCAGGCACACGCGGCTTCGACCAGATCGCCCGCGACAACTCCGAAGACGGTAGCGCTCCGCAAGGCGGCGACCTCGGTTGGGTGTCGTCCGGCACATTCGTCCCGGAGTTCGAGACAGCCATGAATGCCCTGCCCATCAACGGCGTGTCCGACCCGGTGGTGTCGCGCTTTGGCGTACACCTCATCCAGGTGATCGAACGCCGCAAGGTGGCGCTCGATGCGAAGCAGCAGCGCGAGCAAGCTCGCAATGCCCTACGCGAGCAGAAGTTCGAAGACGCCTACGCCGACTGGGTGCGCGACCTGCGCGCCCGCGCCTATGTGGAGATGCGCGAGCCTCCGCAGTAGCTTGTGAAACACATTCCGCGAAAGCGCTTCGGGCAGCATTTCCTCGCTGACGAGGCGGTGGTCGATGCCATCGTCGACGTCATCGACCCGAAGCCGGGGCAGGCACTGGTGGAAATCGGGCCCGGCCTGGGTGCCATGACCAACCCGCTGGTCGAGCGCTGCGAGCGGCTCACGGTCATCGAGCTCGATCGCGACTTGGCGGCCCGCTTGCGCAAACGCAGCGAGCTCAATGTCATCGAGTCCGACGTTCTGAAGGCCGACTTCGCGGCCATCGCGACGCAGGCCGGCCAGAAGCTGCGCGTCGTCGGCAACCTGCCGTACAACATCTCGACGCCGATCCTCTTCCACCTGCTCGAGCACGTCGACCACGTGGTCGACCAGCACTTCATGCTGCAGAAGGAAGTGGTGGACCGCATGGCCGCCTCGCCCGGCAACAAGGACTACGGCCGCCTGTCGGTGATGCTGCAGTGGCGTTACGACATCGAATCGGTGCTCGACGTACCGCCCGAGGCCTTCGACCCGCCGCCCCGCGTGGACTCGGCAGTGGTGCGGATGCAGCCCTTGCCTCTTGCTGCGGGGGTCAACGCCAAACTGCTGGGTGAGCTGGTGACGGTGGCCTTTTCACAAAGGCGAAAGTTGCTGAGAAACACGCTGGGCCGCTGGCTGGATGAGCGCGCCTTCGCCGGTGAATTCAATACGCAACGCCGCGCCGAGGAAGTCCCCGTCAGCGACTATTTGGCTTTGGTGCGGGCGCTGAACTGACACCTTGGACAAAGAAAAAGGCAGCCGAAGCTGCCTTTTCGTTCAACGCGTCAATCACCTCAAGCAGCACTGAGCCACATCGAGGTATCGAACGCACTGCTCATCAGCGGCATGTTCATGCCGAAGCTGGTATTGGCTGCACTCTTCGCCGCCGCCTTGGCCGGCTTGTCTGCAACGCTTGGGGCCGTTTCCGTAGCCCGCTCCCATGACCCTTGTTCTTGGGAGCGGGCTACTGAAAAGAATAGAAGCACCTGAACTGAATCTTTCGCTCGGCCCAGAAATCGGCCGCATCGCGAAACACATCCAGCAGCTGCTCGCGTGCCTCGCGATCAAAGCGGGGGTTGTCGGGCAATTGCTCCAGCACCACCACGAAGCCGGGCTGTGCGCCTGATTTGTGGACCAGGTCGGTCATGCAGTCGTACAACGCGTCCAGGTTTTTGCCGAAGTGCGCGGGGAACAGGAAGGATTCGGCAATCGCCTCCATCACGTCCTGTTTGGTCTGGGCAGAAGTCAGGTTGGCGTAGAGGAAATGCTGGCCCGCATCCTGCGCGGCCTCGTGCAGTTCATCGACGCGGTAGGCGCGTATCGACTGGACAATGTTTGGACGGACTGTCTGCAAAAGCATGGTCGCGTTCCTCCTTAGGTCAAAGAAAACTGGCTGGGCGATCACTGCACGATGCGGCGAAAGCTCGTGTAGTGATCGTCCGTATAAAAACAGGCATCGGGAGCAGTGGCCTGGGCGCCTCCGCACACGATCCGGCGCGCGCCACGGTCGCGCGATCCTGGGGTCTTCACGGTGTACTCGCGGTAGTAGCCACGGCGTTCAGCCGGGAGCTGACGCTCGCGGTTGCCAAAACTCCTACCGTCTTGCGTGTAAGGGAATGGCCCACCGGCACGGATCAGGCGCTCGGTGGTTTGGGCTTCACTCGGCAGGCTGCCCAGTGCAACCGTCTCCAGTTGCGGGCTCGGCGCCTTTGCCGCGGCAACGTTGCCAAAGACCGCAGCACCTGCCAGAACCATAGCGAGCCCCAACTTGCAAAGGGGTGGCCATGCAGGCTGCCGACCGAAGAGAAACACGGGATATCCCTGAAATACGAAACCGTGATGGTACCGAATCAGGCAAAAAATCTCAAGCCGCTGCCTCAATTTGGGGCAGGATGAAGCGCGCAATAGTGTGCACCAACATTCCTCAAGATCCTTCGTAAACAAGGATCTGCAGGATCGAAGTCTCATCCAAGCGCACGGAAAAGAGTTGTGACGGTCCCTGTCACATTATCCGTGCACAAACCTCGGCCATATGCCAGCACCTCCGGGCGCTGGTATACGTCAGTCAACGAAAGGCGTTGGCGTCCGCCACCGTCAGCGCCGTCATATTGACGATGCGCCGAACGGTCGTGGACGGGGTCAGGATGTGCACCGGCTTGGCCGCACCGAGCAGCACCGGGCCGATGGCAATGCCGCCGCCGGCCGCAGTTTTCAGCAGGTTGTAGCTGATGTTGGCGGCGTCGATGTTGGGCATCACCAGCAGGTTGGCTTCGCCGTTCAGCGTGCTACTGGGCATGAGCTGGTTGCGGTAAGGCGCGTCGAGCGCGGCGTCACCATGCATTTCGCCGTCCACTTCCAGCCAGGGCGCCTGTTCCTGCAGCAAAGCCAAGGTCTCGCGCATCTTGATGGCGGAGGGCTGGTTGCTGGAGCCAAAACTGCTGTGCGACAGCAAGGCGGCTTTGGGCAGCAGGCCGAAGCGCTTCATCTCCTCGGCCGCCATCACCGTGATCTCGGCCAGTTGCTGCGCGGTCGGGTCGTAGTTGACGTGGGTGTCGACCAGCATCACCTGGCGGCCGGGCAGGATCAGCCCGTTCATGCAGGCATAGGTCTTGGCACCCTTGCGCAGTCCGATCACCTGGTCGATGTAGTGCAGGTGCAAGGCCGTCGTAGCCCAGGTACCGCACAGCAAGCCGTCGACTTCGCCCTTGTGCAGAAGCATCGCTCCGATCAGCGTGAGGCGGCGCCGCATCTCGATCTTGGCGTACTGCTGCGTCACGCCCTTGCGCGCATTCATGCGGTGATAGGTCTGCCAATAGTCGCGGTAGCGGTCGTCCTGCTCGACGTTGACGAGGTCGTAATCGCGCCCCGCTTCCAGGCGAAGGCCGAACTTCTCGCAGCGCTGCGCGATGATGGCCGGCCGGCCAATCAGCGTGGGCCGCGCGAGGCCTTCGTCCACGATCACCTGGACGGCTCGCAACACGCGCTCTTCTTCGCCTTCGGCGTAGGCCACGCGCTTGTTCTTGGCGCCCTTGGCCAGCGTGAAGATGGGCTTCATCGTCGTGCCCGAGGCGTAGACGAAGCTCTGCAACTTCTCGCGGTAGGCGTCCAGGTCCTGCACTGGCCGAGTGGCCACGCCGGATTCGGCAGCCGCCTTGGCCACGGCTGGTGCAATCTTCATCATCAAGCGCGGATCAAACGGCTTGGGAATCAGGTACTCGGGGCCGAAGCTCAGCGTCGCACCGGCGTAGGCCGCAGCCACCACATCGCTTTGCTCGACCTGCGCGAGTTCGGCGATGGCGTGCACCGCAGCAATCTCCATCTCGGCACTGATGGTGGTGGCACCGCTGTCCAGCGCCCCGCGGAAGATGTACGGGAAGCACAGGACGTTGTTGACCTGGTTCGGGTAGTCGGTGCGGCCGGTGGCGATGATGGCGTCGCTGCGCACTTCCTTCACTTCTTCCGGAAGGATTTCGGGCGTGGGGTTCGCCAGCGCCAAGATCACCGGCTGCGGCCGCATCTTGGCGACCATGTCTTTCTTGAGCACGCCCCCAGCCGACAGGCCAAGGAAGATGTCGGCATCGACGATGGCTTCGCCGAGGGTCCGCTGCGAGGTCTTCTGCGCGAAGACGATCTTGTCTTCATCCATCAGTTCGGTGCGGCCTTCATAGACCACGCCGGCGAGATCGGTCACCCAGATGTTCTGGCGTGGCAGACCGAGCTTGATCAGCAGGCTCAGGCAGGCCAACGCAGCGGCACCAGCGCCTGAAGACACCAGCTTCACTTCGGTGATCTTCTTGCCCGTGATGCGCAATGCATTCAACACCGCAGCACCGACCACGATCGCCGTGCCGTGCTGGTCGTCATGGAACACCGGGATGTTCATCCGGCTGCGCAGCGCGCGCTCCACATAGAAGCAATCAGGCGCCTTGATGTCTTCGAGGTTGATGCCGCCGAAGGTGGGCTCCAGCGCAGCAATCAGGTCGATCAGCTTGTCGAGGTTCTTCTCGTTCACTTCGATGTCGAACACATCGATGCCGGCGAACTTCTTGAACAGCACGCCCTTGCCTTCCATCACCGGCTTGGCGGCCAATGGCCCGATGTCACCCAGACCCAGCACGGCCGTGCCGTTCGTGATCACCGCCACCAAATTTCCGCGCGCGGTGTACCTGAACGCGTTGGCCGGGTCGGCCACGATCTCTTCACATGCGTAGGCAACCCCGGGCGAGTACGCCAGCGCCAGGTCGCGCTGGTTGACCAATTGCTTGGTCGCTGCGATGGACACCTTGCCGGGCGTCGGGAACTCGTGGTACTCAAGTGCGGCGCGGCGAAGTTCGGCTCGCTTTTCTTCTGAGGAACTCATGGCGGTGTCTCGTCCTTTGGGCAGCGCAACGCGCTTCGGTGGGCAGGCATTGTAGGAGCGCCCGTGCGGAAGGAATGCGAGTAACTGCGTATCGTGTTCAAAGCCGTGTCCGCAATACTGGCGATCGTCGAATGCCCCTTGTGATGTCCGCCGCCCCTCCCCTGTCCCCGCCGCATGCCGTCGCGCGGCCCAGCCGCTGGCGGCGTGCGCTGTTGTGGGGCGCGTTGGTCGGCCTGCTGCTTGTCGCCCAATCGCTGCTGGTCTGGTTGACACTCGACTACGAAAGCAACCGTGCACAGGAACAGGTGGACGCCACCGCCGCCGCATCGGTCGGCGACCTCAAGCAAGCGCTCGGGCGCGACTTGCAAAGCCTGCAGGCGCTGACCTGGAACGCCCCGCCCATCCTGCAATGGCGTGCGGATGCGGCCGACCTGCTGCGCTCGCGCCGCGAACTGCTGCGGGTGGAGCGACGCGACAGCGGCATGCGCGTCGAATCCGCCGTGAGCTCGCCTTTCCAGACAGCGATCTTTACGCAGATTCCGCGTGAGAGCATGGAGTTCGAGGCCCAGCTGGCCTGCGCCAACGCACAGCGCCAGGGCAGCCCTTCGTATTCGCGCAGCTACTTCGTGCCGGTGGCCAATGGCATGGGCCAGGAAGTGGTCGATGTCTGTCTGCCGGCACAAACAGCAGGCGAAACTTTGAGCTACCTGGTCGGCACGTTTTCACTTAGCCAGTTGCTCACCGAAGTGGTGACGCCCGAAGTCACGCGCGGGCACGAGCTCTCGTTCGTCGAAGGCGACGGCACGCGATTGGCGCGCGCCGGCCTGCCACGCGGCCGCGGCATCTACCGCGCCGAGCGCGTGCTCGACTTACCTGGGCTCACGCTGCAATTGCGCGTGGACAGCGGCAAGGGCAGCCCCCGGCTGATTCCCAACCTGACCATCGCGCTGGTACTCAGCCTGTCGCTCGCACTCGGCGTGGTGGTGGTGCTGCTGGCGCGCGACGTGCGCCGGCGCGCCAAGGTGGAATCGGCACTGGCCGAAGCACTGGCCCTGCGCAAGGCGATGGAAGACTCGCTCGTCACCGGCTTGCGCGCACGCGACCTGCAGGGCCGAGTCACCTATGTCAACCCGGCCTTCTGCAAGATGGTGGGCTTCTCGGCGGGCGAAATGGTCGGGCAGGCCACGCCGCCCTACTGGCCCCCCGAGCACACCCACGAATACACCCAGCGCCAGCAGGTGCGCATGACCGGTTCGCCGCCGCCGAGCGAGGGCTACGAAACCATCTTCATGCGGCGCAACGGCGAACGCTTCGCGGTGATGATCTTCGAGGCCCCGCTGGTCGACGGCCATGGCGAGCACACCGGCTGGATGAGCACCGCGCTCGACGTGAGCGCGCAGCGCAGCATCGAAGAGCTCTCGCGCCAGCAACAAGAGCGGCTGCAAGCCACGGCCCGCCTGGCCACGGTGGGCGAGATGGCATCGTTGCTCAGCCATGAACTCAACCAGCCGCTGGCAGCCATCGCCAGTTATGCCACCGGCTCGATCAACCTGATGAACGACGAGCGCGACGCCGGCTCGCCGGAGACACAAACCCTGCTGAGACAAGCCGCCCAGCGCATCGCCGAACAGGCCGAGCGTGCCGGCCGAGTCATCAAGAGCGTGCACGACTTCGTGCGGCGCCGCGAGCAAGCGCGAGAAGCCGTTCGCGTCGACGAGTTGATCGACTCGGTGCTGCCGCTGGTTCGGCTGCAGGCACGCAAGAGCGGCACGCGCATCGAGCTCGACCTGCCGACCCCGCTACCGCGCGTGGTGTGCGACCGCACCATGCTCGAACAGGTGCTGCTCAACCTCACCCGCAACGGCATCCAGGCGATGGAGACCACGACGCCGCTTCCGAAGCGCGAGCTGGTGATCCGCGTGCGGCAGACGCACGAACGCTGGGTCAGCTTCAGCGTGATCGACCACGGACTCGGCGTGGCGCCCGACGTGGCGCAGCGCCTGTTCACGCCCTTTTTTACCACCCGCAGCGAAGGCATGGGGCTGGGCCTGAGCTTGTGCCGCACGGTCATCGAACAGCACGGCGGCGTGCTCGACTTCCAGAACCTGCCCGCCGCCGGTCCCTTGCTTTCGAGCGGCGCCGAGTTTCACTTCACGCTGCCCGCTGCACCGGCACCGCATTCGGGAAGCGGCGCAGCGCCGAGGGAAACACCCCTTGCGACACCTTGACGTCAAACGCAGAAAATGGCGCCATGAACCCGAACACCACGCTGCAACTCGGCCTGCCCATGGTCTACCTCGTCGACGACGAAGACGTGGTGCGTGATGCGCTGGCCTGGCTGCTGAGATCGCGCCGCCTGTTGTCGGAAGGCTTTGCCAGCGCCGAGGCCTTCGAAGCCTTGCTCGACTCGCGCCTGGGTGCCCCGCACAGCCCGCACGCCGCCAGCTGGCCGGCAGCGCCGAGCTGCCTGCTGCTCGACGTGCGCATGCCTGGCACCAGTGGCTTGGTGCTTTTCGAGAGGCTGATCGAGCGCGACCTGCTGCGCTACATGCCAGTGATTTTTCTCACCGGCCACGGCGACGTGCCCACCGCCGTGGCAGCCGTCAAGCGCGGCGCTTTCGACTTCGTCGAAAAGCCGTTCTCCGACAACGCCCTCGTCGACCGCGTCGAGCAAGCGCTCGAACTCAGCGCCCAGGCCTTGCTGCGACAGCGCGAACAACTCAGCGTGCGCCGCCGCCTGGCCGAGCTGACCGAGCGCGAGCGCGACGTGATGCAGTGCGTGATCGACGGCCTGGCCAACAAGCTCATCGCCGACCAGCTCAACATCAGCGTGCGCACGGTCGAAGTGCACCGCGCACGCGTGTTCGAGAAGATGGACGTGAAGTCGGCTGTCGAACTGGCCAACCTGCTGCGCGGCGTTTGATGCTGGCCGTGGCGGCGCGCCGCGGATAATGCTACGCACCTCACAACACCGCCCCACGGGGCTTGCCTCCACCATGGTCTCTCGCGTCGTCATCGGTGTGCTGATTGCCCTGCTTGTGGCCCTCGGCCTGAGCAGCTGCGGCACCATCGAATCGGGCAATGTCGGCGTGCGCACCACGCTCGGCAAGGTCAACCCGGAAGAGGTCGAACCCGGCATCTATCTCGGCGTGCCGGGCATCAGCCGCGTGCAGGAGTTCTCCGCCAAGGAGATCGGGCTCGATCTCAACGACCTCACGCCCAAGGCGCGCGACAACCTCTCGCTGCGCGACCTCGACCTCACCATCTACTACCGCGTGGCCAGCGGTTCCATCGCCGACCTGTACGTCAAGTACGCTGGCCAGCACACCCGCGACGAAGGGAGCAAGGTCAACCTGCCGGCCTATGCCATCTTGCAGCGGCTGTCGCGCAACGCGGTGTACGAACAGGCCTCGCGCATCGACAGCCTGGTGATGCACACGCAGCGCGACGAACTCGCCGCGAGCATCCGCAAATCGCTTCAAGCCGAACTCGACGCCAACGACAAGGGCGTGTTCGTCGTGAGCCGCGTCGTCATTCGCGGGCTGACCACCGACCCGGCCATCGAGAAGGCCATCCAGGAAGCCGTGGCAGCGCAAAAGCAGCTCGAAACCACCAAGCAGCGCGTTGCCATCGCCGAAGCCGAGGCGCAGGTCGAAGTGAAGAAGGCCGAAGGCATTGCCAAGGCCAACCAGATCATCAACCAGAGCCTGACGCGCGAGTACCTGCAGCACGAGTCCAACCTCGCGCTGCAGAAGTTCGCGGAGAAGGGCGGCACCACCACCGTGGTGATCCCGGCCAACATGCAGACGGCGCCGCTCATCAACATCGGCAAGTGAGATGGCTGACCACCCGACCGCTTTGGGCGAATTCGACCTGATCGCCAAATACTTCACCCGCCCGGTGAGGCGCGCCGCGCTCGGCATCGGCGACGACTGCGCGCTGCTGCAGCCCACCGCGGGCATGCAGCTCGCCATCAGCAGCGACATGCTGGTCGAAGGGCGGCATTTCCTGTCGACCGTCTTGCCGCAGCGCCTGGGGCACAAGGCGCTGGCAGTGAACCTCAGCGACTTGGCGGCCGCAGGGGCACAGCCGCTGGCGTTCAGTCTCGCCCTCGCGCTGCCCCGCGCGGACGAGACCTTTCTCGCAGGCTTTGCACAAGGCCTCTTCGCGCTGGCCGACGAGCAGGGTTGCGAGCTGATCGGTGGCGACACCACGCAAGGCCCGCTCAACATCTGCATCACCGTGTTCGGCGAGGTACCGCCCGGCCAGGCGCTCCTGCGCTCGGGTGCGCGCGTGGGCGACGACTTGTACGTGAGCGGCAGTGTCGGTGACGCCCGGCTCGCGCTCGAATGCTTTCGCGGCAACACCGCGCTCACCGGCGACGCCTTCGAGCAAGTACGCATCGCGATGGAGCGGCCCCAACCCCGTGTCGCGCTCGGCATCGCGCTACGAGGCGTGGCGACGAGTGCGATCGACGTGTCGGACGGCCTGCTGGGCGACCTGGCGCACATCCTGAACCGCTCGGCCGTGGGCGCCACGATCGAGGTCGATGCCGTGCCACGAAGCGCCGTGCTCGCATCACAGCCGCTCGCGCTGCAACGCGAATGCACGCTGGCCGGCGGTGACGACTACGAGTTGCTGTTCACCGCGCCCGCGTCGCAAGCCGCCGCCGTGCAGACGGCCGCGCGCCAGGCAGGCGTGCCCGTCACGCGCATCGGCCGCATCGACCGCTCGCGGGCACTCACCCTGGTCGATGCGCAAGGCCTGAGCGTTGCGCACACCTTCGGCTCCTTCGATCACTTCAAGACGGCATGACCGACGCACCGCTGAACCCGCCGCTGCGCGTGGTGCCGCTCAAGCCCAGCGCGCGCTTCATGTTTCGCCACCCGGCCCACGTGATCGCGCTCGGCTTCGGCAGCGGGCTCTCGCCGATCGCGCCGGGCACGGTCGGCACGCTGTGGGCCTGGCTGGCGTTCCTGGTGATGCAGACCTGGTTGAACGATGTGCAGTGGGCCATCCTGCTCGTCGTGGGCACCTTGGTGGGCTGGTGGGCCTGTACCGTGACCGCGCGCCATCTCAACGTGGCCGACCCGGGCGCCATCGTGTGGGACGAGGTCATCGCGTTCTGGGCCGTGCTGTGGCTCGTCATGCCAGCGGGGTTGTGGGGGCAGGTGGTCGCGTTCGCGCTGTTCCGCTTCTTCGATGCGGCCAAGCCCGGCCCGGTGGCCTGGGCCGACGGCTTGTTCAAGGGCAAGCGGGGCCAGCCAGTCGGCTGGGCGCAGGGCTTTGGCATCTTGTTCGACGATTTCATCGCGGCCTTGTGCACGCTGATCGTCATCGCACTGTGGCAGTGGCTGTGACACACGCCCTCGCCCGCTGGGACCGTCAAATTGAGGTGCTCGCGCAGGTGCTGCGCGAACGCGGCTTGCACCTCGCCGCGGCCGAGTCGTGCACCGGCGGGCTGATCGCCGCGGCCTGCACCTCGATCGCCGGCTCCAGCGACTGGTTCGAACGCGGTTTCGTCACCTATTCCAATGAAGCCAAGACCGAGCTGCTGGGTGTGCCGGCCGCGTTGATCACGCGGCATGGCGCCGTCAGCGCCGAGGTGGCACAGGCCATGGCCGAAGGCGCGCTGATCCATTCGCAGGCCGAGCTGTCGGTGGCCGTCACCGGCATCGCAGGCCCCGGCGGCGGCGCGCCGGGCAAGCCGGTGGGTACGGTGTGGCTGGCCCTGGCCCGGCGCGGCGAGGCGGCGCGGGCCACGCTTTTGCAGTTGAGTGGCAGCCGCAGCGAGGTGCGCGAGCAGACGGTCGACCATGCGTTGCAAGCGCTCGCCGCATCGCTCACGTCATGAGTTTGCTGCTCGCCACCGACTTCGCACCCGATGCCTTGCAGGCCTGGGCCGAGCAGCTGCGCGAGGCCTTGCCGGGCGAGACGGTATTGACGCAGCGCTCGCCCGAGGACGATGGCAGCGTCGAGATGGCACTCGTTGCCAACCCGGCCCCGGGCGCGTTGCAAGGCCTGCCACGCCTGCGTTTCATCCAATCGATGTGGGCCGGTGTCGACAAGCTGCTGCGCGACGACACCATCCCGAGCGAGGTGCTGCTGGCCCGCATGGTCGACCCCGCGATGAGCACCGCGATGGCCGAGACCGCGCTGTGGACGGTACTGAGCCTGCATCGGGATCAGTTCGCCTACGCCGCGCAGCAAGGCGCGGGCGAGTGGCGCATCCTGCCTCAGCGGCGGGCCGACGAGGTGCGCGTAGCCGTGCTCGGTTTGGGTGAAATGGGGCGCACCGTGGCGCTGCGACTGGTGGCCAACGGCTACCCCGTGAGCGGCTGGAGCCGGCGCGAAACCGCGCTCCCCGGCGTCGACAGCTTCACCCGCGACACCGCCTTGCCCACTGTGCTGAAGCAGGCCGACATCGTGATCAACCTGTTGCCGCTGACGGCGCGCACGCACAGCCTCTTCAACGCCGACACTTTCGCGCGCATGAAGAAAGGCGCGAGCTTCGTCAACCTCGCCCGAGGCCAGCACGTGGTGGAAGCCGACCTGCTGGCCGCGCTGGACAACGGCCAGCTGCGGCATGCGGTGCTCGACGTGTTCCGCACCGAGCCGCTGCCGGCCGGCCACGCGCTCTGGTCACACCCGCAAGTCACCGTGTTGCCACATGCGGCGGCACAGACCGACCTGCGCAGCGCCACCGCCGTGGCCGTCGCCAACCTGAAGGCCTGGCGCGAGGGCCGCTCGGTCGTGAACCTGGTGAACCGCGCGCGCGGCTACTGAGCCGAGCGATCTGAACCGACGGCTCAGGCCGTCAGGGCCAAGCGCACCGTCTTGCGCGACGAGCCGCTGGCGGTCCACTGCACCAGCATCAGCACCAGGCGCTTCAGGCCTTCCCAGGCATCGAACGGCCAGTCGGGGTGTTTCAGGCCCTTGGCCAGGCCGTCGCAAACCTGCGCGGCTTCGACCAGTTGCGCAATCGCGTTGTCGGTGAGCAGCGGCACGGCGCGCTCGAACAGGCGCTCCTTGGCGCCCCACACACGCGCTTCGCGCAAGGCCATCGGCAAGGGCTTGCCGTGGTTGATGGCGTCTTTCACGCGCTTGAGCGAGAGGATGTCATTGGCCAGCGTCCAGTGCACCAGCACGGCGGCTTCGCCTTCGGCCTGCAAGCCATCCAGCATGCGCAAAGCGCGCGCGGCCTGGCCGGCAAGCACCGCTTCGCCGAGCTTGAAGACGTCGTAGCGCGCCACGTTGAGCACCGCCGCCTCGATCTGCTCGAAGCTCAACTCCCCCTGCGGGTAGAGCAAGCCCAGCTTCTGGATCTCCTGGTGCGCGGCGAGCAAATTTCCTTCGACGCGGTCGGCAAAGAAGGCCAGCGTGTGCTGCCCTGCTTCACCGCCCTGCACACGCTGGCCTTGCGCGGCGAGGCGCTGCGCGATCCAGGGCGGCAGGGCCTTGCGTTCGATGGCATCGACACGAATCGTGGCGCCCGAGCTGTCGAGCGCGGTGAACCACGCGCTGCTTTGCTGGGTGCGGTCGAGCTTGGGCAACTGGATGATGGTGACCACGTCGTCGGACAAGGTCTCGCAATAGCGCTGCAAGGCGTCCGACCCGTCCTTGCCCGGTTTGCCCGACGGAATGCGAATCTCGATGAGTTGCTTGTCGGCGAAGAGGCTCATCGCCTGCGATGCGCCGAGCAGCCCGCTCCAGTCGAAATGCGCGCCGGAAACGGTATGCACCTGCCGCTCGGTGTGGCCGGCCGCGCGGGCCGCGGCGCGGATGGCATCGGTGGCTTCCTGCGCCAGCAAGGGCTCATCGCCGAAGACGGTGTACAGCGGTCGCAAGCCCTTGGCGAGGTGGGCATTGAGCTGGTCGGCACGCAATTGCACGGAGCCTCCTACAGCGTCTGAATGGCGGCCAGGCGGCGCAGCACCTGGGACGCGATGTCGCTCTGCATCGCGCGATAGAGCAACTCTTCTTCCTGCTCCTTGGCGAGTGCGTCGCGCTCGTTGTACGTCATGTCGCGGCTGGTCGCAATCTCTGTCGCAGCGATCAACTCCTTGCCCGCCGGCGTGTGCACCCGAAAGTTGAGCTTGGATCTCAGCTGCACTTCACGCACCTGGCCGGCCGTGGTGGAGGTCACCACCCCCTTGTCACGCAAATCGGTCAATGCCTCCAGCACCACCTCGGCCTGCGACGCCGCTTCGACCACACGCGTGGTCGTGCTGGTCGCAATGCTCCGGCGCAGTTCGTCAGCCAGCGGCGAGTGCGCCTTGAAGCCGGCGAGCTGCAATGTCTTGAAGCGCAACTCCGGCGCGCGGCGCAGCTGGAAGCCGCAGCCGGACAGACCGAACGCGGCCAGGGTGAGAAGTGCCCTTCGATCGATCATCCGACGACGATGTTGATCAGGCGACCCGGCACGATGATGATCTTCTTAGGCGACTTGCCTTCGGCGAACTTGATGAAGTCCGGGTTCGCCAACGCCGCCGCCTCGATCGCCGCCTTGTCCGCGGTCGCCGGTACCTTGATGGCGCCGCGCAGTTTGCCGTTGACCTGCAGCATCAGTTCGATCTCGTCTTGCACCAGGGCCGCTTCGTCCACCGCGGGCCAAGGAGCGTCGAGCAAGTCGCCAGCCACCGTCGCGTAGCCCAAGTCCTGCCACAGCTGCCAAGTGATGTGCGGGCAAGCCGGGTAAAGCGCGCGCAGCAGGATGCCGAAGGCCTCGCGGATGACACCCGGTGCGCCGACCTTGAAGCCTTCGAGCGCGTTGAGCAGCTTCATCGCACCGGAGACGACGGTGTTGTATTGCATGCGCTCGTAGTCGTAGCTGATCTGGCGCAGCACGGTGTGCACCTCGCGGCGCAAGGCCTTGGCCTCATCGCCATCGCCGCCACTGCTGTCGCCACGCGACTTGATCGCCTCGGCGTTCTTCACGCCATAGTTCCACACGCGGCGCAGGAAGCGATGCGCGCCTTCGACGCCAGCGTCGTTCCACTCCAGCGTCTGCTCGGGCGGCGACGCGAACATCACGAACAGGCGCGCGGTGTCGGCACCGTAGCGCTCGATCAGGTCCTGCGGGTCGACGCCGTTGTTCTTGGACTTGGACATCGTGGTCCAGCCCTCGTAATGCACCGGCTTGCCGTCGGCCTTGCTCACCGCCGACAGCACGTGCGCGTGCTCGTCGCGCTGGATCTCGAGGTCTTGCGCCCAGTAGTAGTCCTTGCCGCTATCGGTGCGCGAGAAAGCCTCGTTGAGCACCATGCCCTGCGTCAGCAGCTTGGTGAAAGGCTCGTCGACCTTCACCAGGTGCAGGTCGCGCATCACCTTGGTCCAGAAGCGCGCGTAGAGCAGGTGAAGAATCGCATGCTCGATGCCGCCGATGTACTGGTCCATCGGCATCCAGTAGGCCGTGCCGGCACCCACCATCGCCTTGTCGTTGCGTGCGTCGCAGTAGCGCATGAAGTACCACGAGCTGTCGACGAAGGTGTCCAGCGTGTCGGTCTCGCGACGCGATGGCTTGCCACAGGTCGGGCAGGCCGCGTTCAGGAAGGCCGCGTGCTTGTTCAGCGGGTTGCCGCTGCCATCGGGCACCACGTCTTCAGGCAGCACCACCGGCAAATCACGCTCGGGCACCGGCACGGCACCGTGCTCATCGCAATGGATGATGGGGATCGGCGTGCCCCAGTAGCGCTGGCGGCTCACGCCCCAGTCGCGCAGGCGCCAGGTGACCTTCTTCTCGCCCAGGCCCTTGTGCGCCAGCGCTGCCGCCACCGCGTCGACCGCGTCCTTGTGGTTCAGGCCGCTGAAGTTGTCGGAGTTGATGATCACGCCGCGCTGCTTGTCGGAGTACCAGTCTTGCCAGTGGTCGTAGCTGTAGTGCTCGCCGTCGACATGCACCACCTCGAGGATGTCGATGCCGTACTTCTTGGCGAACGCGAAGTCGCGCTCGTCGTGCGCCGGCACGCCCATCACCGCACCGTCGCCGTAGCTCATCAGCACGTAGTTGCCGACCCACACGGCCACCGGCTCGCCGGTGATCGGGTGCATCACCGTGAGACCGGTCGGCACGCCCTTCTTCTCTTGGGTGGCGAGCTCGGCCTCGGTGGTGCCGCCGGTCTTGCACTCTTCGATGAAGGCGGCCACGGCTGGGTTGCTCGCTGCCGCATGAACGGCCACCGGGTGCTCCGGCGCCACCGCGCAGAAGGTCACGCCCATGATGGTGTCGGCACGGGTGGTGAACACGTAGAGCTTGCCGTCGCCGATGAGCTTGCCGTCAGCGCCGGCGATGGTGTGCGGGAAGGCGAAGCGCACGCCTTCGCTCTTGCCGATCCAGTTCTCCTGCATCAGCTTCACGCGCTCCGGCCAGCCGGGGAGCTGCGTGCTCACGTGCTCGAGCAACTCGTCGGCGTACTTCGTGATGTTGAGGTAGTAGCCTGGAATCTCGCGCTTCTCGACCGGCGCGCCCGAACGCCAACCCTTACCGTCGATGACCTGCTCGTTGGCAAGCACGGTCTGGTCGACCGGGTCCCAGTTGACGACCTGCGTGCGTCGCTCAGCGATGCCGGCCTTCAGCATCTTCAGAAACAGCCACTGGTTCCAGCGGTAGTAATCCGGTGAGCAGGTCGTGATCTCGCGACTCCAGTCGATGGCCAGCCCCATCGCCTGCATCTGCTGCTTCATGTAGGCGATGTTGTCGTAGGTCCACTTGGCCGGCGGCACCTTGTTCTTGATGGCCGCGTTCTCGGCCGGCAGGCCAAAGGCGTCCCAGCCCATCGGCATCAGCACGTTCATGCCCTTCATGCGCAGCTGGCGCGTGAGCATGTCGTTGATGGTGTAGTTGCGCACGTGGCCCATGTGCAGCTTGCCGCTGGGGTAGGGCAGCATCGAGCAGGCGTAGAACTTCTCCTTGCTCGCGTCTTCGGTGACGCGGTAGGCGTCGGCAGCAGTCCACGCGGCCTGGGCAGCGCGCTCGATGTCGGTGGGCTTGAAATCGGGGTTCATGGGTCGAGCCGTGCGGTCGGCAGCCTCTTCTGGGGGTGTGGGCGGATTATAGGAACGCCCTCTCGCCGACAGGCTCTGCCGGTTTCAACGCCTGCCCACGCAGCGTCAGGGGATTGTTCCGGCCGCGTTCGGGCCTCTTTTCACCGCATCCACGGCATATTCAAGCATGGTGGGCGCGATGTACTTGCGGTGCGTGGCCGAGATCATCGCCATGTAGACACGCCCGAAAAGGTTCTTGCACGCCACACGGGTCGACAGGGAGAACTCGACTCGTTCGTCGTCGATGTGCTCCACGGCCACGCATGAGCGAAACACCAGGTGCTTGTCGTCCGCTCCGAGGATGACCTGCGCCAGATGGGCAGACACCTCCTGGCTGCGAACGGGAAACCGCTCTGCGAAAAGCCCTTTGGTCGGCTCAGACAGCAACGACGACACCGGGCAACCCAACGGGGATGTCCGCAATTTGAGCGGGCGGACCAGAATATTTCTCAGCGACATCAAGCGGGCCACGCCCACAGGCCGGTTGGCGAGAAAACCGTCGAGGAACGCCGCCAGCAATTCCGATGCACTCGCCCCGCGAAGCGCGCCCAAAGACGCCGCCGGGAGTGTCAGCGTGAAGCGATCCTCGTGATGTACTCGGCGATCGGTCAGCTCCTTGCGAAGCAAAGAATTCGCGGGAGAAGCGTGGTGTTCGAAGACACGGGCCGGCCGAATCTCGCTCACATACCCCGCACCCGGGCGCCAACGCGCCCACGTGCCGCAAATGTGGCCCAGAACGGACCTGTATTGCTTGCAGGCGGCTTCCAGCAGACTGCCGGGCGCATCATCGAGCGACAGCACAGTCGTCGGTACCTCCGCGCGGTTCACCGGGTTGCGGCGCAACAGGTCGACCACTGGTTCCGGCAACAACTGGGTGAGAGAAGGAATGTCGGCGCGGTTCGCGACAACCTGCTGGCGCAGCTCTTCACTCAAATTGCCACCGAGTTCGTTCGTGTGGCATGACAACGCAAAGAAGGCTGGGTGGCCCGAGGCATCGTCCAGCGGAGAAAACTGGTGCCAAGTTTCACCGGAGAACCGCACGGTGAACAGGCAGTCCGGAGGGACGTTCACATAGCGCAAGGCTCGCACGAAACTGCTTGGGTCTTGCGAGATCTCGTCCGGCGTGGCGCTGGAGAAGCGCAACTGGGACCCGCCGCTGCCCGAGACAGCCGTGAACACCCGATGGCCTTCGTGCCGATGAAAGGGATGCCCGCGGTCGCCCACACCGAAGGAGTACAGCGCGGTGGCGTCGCCCTTAGCGAAATCGGTGCCGCCGAGCTTGGCAGAGGGTTCGTCCAATTCATCGACGAACTCATCGTGTTCGCGCTGACGAGCCAGGACGCCATAGAACAGCTTGTTGCCGGCGCCGTGGGCGAGCCTGGCCACGAGGCAGACCTCCACCGGAACGCTACCGGAGCGGGACGGCAAGGCGACAAAAGGAAAGGTGCTCGTCTGCCGAGTCAGCCGTCTCGAAGACGTCGCGGCCTGCGCAAGAGATGGGTTCATCGTTCCGACCGGAGGTGAGCGTGGGCCATTCTCGCTGTGCCCTTGCCCAACGGTCAACGCAGCGGCCGACGCACGCCTTCAGAACCGGGGAAGTTCCGCAAAAGGCAGCAAGCCCTTGCGCACGTGCATCTTCCCGTACTCGGCGCAGCGAGCCAGCGTGGGGATCACCTTGCCGGGGTTGAGCAGGCCCGCCGGGTCGAAGGCGCGCTTGACGGCCAGCATCTGTTCGCGCTCGGCGGGCGAGAACTGCACGCACATCGACGACAGCTTCTCGATGCCCACCCCGTGCTCGCCGGTCACCGTGCCGCCCAGCGCCACGCTGGTTTCGAGGATGTCGGCACCGAAGAGCTCACAGCGGTGCAGCTGGTCGGGTTCGTTGGCATCGAACAGGATCAACGGGTGCAGGTTGCCGTCGCCGGCGTGGAAGACGTTCACGCAGCGGAGCTGGTATTTCTTTTCCATCTCGGCGATGGCAAGCAGGATGTCGGCCAGGCGCTTGCGCGGGATGGTCGAGTCCATGCACATGTAGTCGGGGCTGATGCGCCCGCTGGCGGGGAAGGCGTTCTTGCGGCCGCTCCAGAAGCGCAGGCGCTGGGCTTCGTCCTTGCTGACTTCCATGCGGGTGGCGCCGCTCTCGGCCAACACGTCGAGCATGCGGCCGATCTCTTCACTCACCTCTTCTGGCGTGCCGTCGCTCTCGCACAGCAGGATGGCGGCGGCATCGAGGTCGTAGCCGGCCTTCACGAAGCCTTCGACGGCAGCGACCATCGGCTTGTCCATCATCTCCAGCCCGGCCGGGATGATGCCGGCAGCGATCACGTTGGCGACGGCATTGCCGGCGTGGCGCACGTCGCTGAAGCTGGCCATGATGCAGCGCGCGAGTTGCGGCTGCGGGATCAGCTTGACGGTGACCTCGATCACGACCGCGAGCATGCCTTCGCTGCCGACCAGCACGGTCATCAAATCGAGGCCAGCCACGTCGAGCGCTTCGGAGCCGAACTCGACCGCGTCGCCTTCGGCGGTGAAGCCGCGCACGCGCAGCACGTTGTGCAGCGTGAGGCCGTACTTGAGGCAGTGCACGCCGCCGGAGTTCTCGGCCACGTTGCCGCCGATGCTGCAGGCGATCTGGCTGCTCGGGTCGGGTGCGTAATAGAGCTTGTGCACGGCCGCCGCTTCGCTGATGGCGAGGTTGCGCACACCGCATTGCACGGTGGCGGTGCGCGAGGTCGGGTCGACTTTCAGGATGCGGTTGAACTTGGCCAGGCTCAGCGTCACGCCCATGCGGTGCGGCAACGCGCCGCCCGACAGCCCGGTGCCGGCGCCACGCGCCACCACGGGCACGCCCAGCTTGTGGCAAGCGCGCAGCACCGCAGCCACCTGCTCTTCGGTCTCGGGCAGCGCGACGACGAGCGGTAGCTGGCGGTACGCCGTGAGGCCGTCGCATTCGTACGGAGCGGTGTCTTCGCTCTGCCACAGCAGGGCATGCGGCGGCAGCAGCGACGTGAGCTCGGCAACGACGAGAGACTGGCGCGCCACGCGTTCGTCACGCGTGGGAACGGGGGGCTGGGTCATGCTGTTCATCGAGCGGTCATCAGACAAGGCAAGCAGGGCGGACAGGGAGATCAGGCAGGGAACACCGTCAGCACACCGGTGTAACCGTAGAGGTGGCGGCGCGCGATTTCGCCGCCGGCGAAGAAACCCACCAGCGGCACATCGCCGAGCGCGCGGCGAATGATCGCGAGCTCGGCCGATGGCGCACCGAAATGCGGCCCGCCGCGGCCGACACAGCTCACGTAGATGGCGCCGGCGATCTGCCGCGCCGGGTGCGGCGCGTGCTCGGCATCGGCGCCATGCAAGGCCAGTGCGGTCTCGATCGGCAGGTGCTCGGGTTCGATCTCTTCGCGAATCTCGCTGCAGATGCGCACCAGGTCGCGCCGCGCGGCCTCGGTGTCGCGGCGGCAGAAGGCGATCTGCATGCCCTCTTCCAGCGAGTCGCTCAGGGCCACGCCCCCATTCGCTGGGTCGATGCCTGCGAGGTGGCGCACCCGTGTGTCGGCACCGAATTGGCCTGGGCGAGACAGGGCATCGTCGCTGCCATCGCTCAGGCCGGCGAGCGTCTGTCGAATGCGAGGCAAGGCCTTGCGCGGCTCGCGGCTGCTCACGCCCAGGTCGCGCAGCAGGCAGTCGAGTGCCGGCTCGCCGTCGAGCTGGGTGGCCACATTGCCCTCCACCCGCGTGATGCGCCGCACCGGGCCGATCGGCTGGCAGCCCTGGGTCACACGCGACACCAAGGCCACCTGCGGCCCGAAGGCCACGCCCGACAAGCCGCCTTCGAACACGCCATCGGCCACATGCAGCGGCTGCGTGCGCGCCGACGCGAGCCCGCCGAACAAGTACCCCGTGGCCGTGCGGCCGCTCATGTCAGCGATCAGCTCGGCCAGCCCGTCGGTGCGCCCGTCGGCGTGCACTTGCGCGGTGTTCGGCACGAAGCCACTCGGCGCCTGGGCCAGCGGCCGCGCGCCCGAGAACACGCTGAACTGATCGCGCGGCAAGTCGCTGAGCATCAGCACGAGCGCGGGCTCGTCGAAATACTCCACGCCATTGGCCGACACGCCGAGACCCACCGAGCCCACCCACGCCGTACCCGGCCAGCGGCGCTGCAGGTCGGCCAGCAAGGCGTTGGCCTGCGGCGCGTAGTGATCACTGAAATAGACCCAGCCCAGCGTGGGCTGGCGGATGTGCTTGCCCGCGGGGTCGCTGCGCTGCGCGTCGATCTGCGCCGCCGCGAGGGCCACGGCCATGCGCCAGTCGGGGTGCGTGGCATGGGCGTGTGCAAACAGCTTCATCGTGTGGCGCAGTCTCGGATCAAGAACGTTTCGGGCTCGCGCGCTTGCGCGCCGCGGCACCAGCGGCCGCCTTGCGCGCCACCTTGGCCGGCACACCCGCCGCCCTCTTGATCGTCTGGCTGGCCGCATCGACCGACTGCTTGATCATCGCGCCCGCCAGGTTCTTGGCCGCGTCGGTGGCGCTGTCTTTCATCGCGGAGGCGGCCAGCTCGGTGAACTGCTTGGTGAGTGCTCCCCACCATTGCATCGGGTCGACGGCGGGCGGGTTGGTATCGGCCGCGCCCTTGCCCGAACTCTTCGCGGCGGTTTTCACTGCCTCCGCGTCGTCACTGGGCCGGATCGTCAGCGACTCGCGCAGGTCGCTCATCTGTACGTTCATGGTCTTCAGGGTGGACAGCGTCATGCGCTGCACCTCGAGGGCCTGGATGGTGGCGCCGAGCATGCGCGCGTTCTGCTCCAACCAGAACTGCACGGTTCGCAGCTCCTCGATGCGCTTCTCCAGCTCTTCGGGGTTCAGCGTGGGGGCGACCCACTGCCCGATGTTGGGCAAGGCCGAGCCGGCGTTCTTCACCAGGCCCTGCAAAAAGTCGAAGCCCGGAACGAGCTTGGTGAAGTTCGATGTGTCGGTCATGGCCTTGTCTCCTGGGGGCTCGTGAATGTTTTGTGCAACCGATTGTGCCCACGTTGCCCGGCTGCGGGGGAAACCCATCGCGAGCCTGCAAGGGTTGACAGGTGTGCGGCCACCGCTTTTGGGCAACTCTGCGCGACCGGGCGCTCCGCGGCCCGGTACGGACCCACAAAAAGGGTCCGGCGTCCATTGTTCACTTCACGAGGATGACACATGAGACTACATGACAGAGCCTTCTTCGCCACCCGCGCGCTGATGGCTGGCTTGACCGCCTTGACCTTGGCCTGCCTGCCGCTCACGGCGAGTGCAGGCGGCCCGGCCGCTACCGCGGCCACCCCGGCCGCGACCAGCCCGGTCCCCACCGACCGGCTGATCATCAAGTACCGCAACGGCACGGCGGGCGCCAGCACGGCAGCCACCACGGCCGACCGCACCTTGCTACACCGCAGTGCACAGGACGTGGCCGCCCGCTTGGGCCTGCGGCTGCAGCTGCAGCGCCTGGGTGCCTTCGACACCCATGTGATGCGGCTGGACCAGCGCCTGCCGCACAGCACCGTCGAACAACTGGCGCGCGACATCGCCGCCGCGGACCCGAATGTCGAGTACGCCGAGCCCGACCGCATCCTGCAGGCACTGTTCACCCCCAACGACACGCAGTACGGTCAGCAATGGGGTTATTTCGAGGCCACGGCCGGCATCAACCTGCCTGCGGCATGGGACAAATCCACCGGCACGGGCGTGGTGGTGGCGGTGATCGACACGGGCTACCGCCCGCATGCGGACCTGGCGGCCAACATCCTGCCGGGCTACGACTTCATCATCGACACCGCAGTTTCCAATGACGGCAACGGCCGCGACAGCGACGCATCCGACCCTGGCGACTGGGTGGCCGCGGGCGAATGCGGCACCGGCTCGCCTGCGCAGGACGAGTCGAGCAGCTGGCACGGCACCCACGTGGCCGGCACCATTGCCGCCGTCACCAACAACGGCAGCGGCGTGGCCGGCGTGGCGTACAACGCCAAGGTCGTTCCGGTGCGCGTGCTGGGCAAGTGCGGCGGCTACACCTCGGACATTGCCGACGGCATCGTCTGGGCCTCGGGCGGCACGGTGTCGGGCATCGCGGCCAACGCCAACCCGGCGAAGGTGATCAACATGTCGCTGGGCGGCAGCGGCACCTGCGACACGACCTCGCAAAACGCCATCACCTCGGCACGCAGCCGCGGCACGGTGGTGGTGGTGGCGGCCGGCAACTCCAACGCCAATGCCGCGAACTTCTCGCCGGCCAGTTGTTCTGGCGTGATCACCGTGGCGGCGGTCAACCGCAGCGGCGGCCGGGCCTCGTACTCGAACTACGGCTCGATCGTGGCAGTGGCAGCCCCCGGGGGCAGTAACGACGGGGTGGCGGCGAACAACATCCTGTCCACGCTGAACAACGGTGCCAAGGCGCCAGGCGCTGACTCCTATGCCTACTACGCCGGCACCTCGATGGCTACGCCCCACGTGGCGGGCGTGGTGGCCCTGATGCTCGCCAAGAACTCGGCGCTGACACCCGATGAAGTGGCCACCCGGCTGAAGGCAAGCACCCGGGCCTTCCCGGCCACCTGCTCGCAGTGCGGCACCGGCATCGTGGACGCCAGCGCCGCGGTCGACGCGGCGGCCGGCACCACCACGCCGCCACCCACCGGCAACGAGGTCGAACCCAACAACACCACCGCCACGGCGCAAGTCGTCACCAAGGGCACGACGATCAACGGCACGATGAGCAGCAGCAGCGACACCGACTACTTCAAGGTCACGGTTGCGGCCGGCGCCTCGCTGGCATCCAAGCTCACGCCCAACAGCAGCTCCGACTACGACCTGTACGTCTACAACAGCGGCGGAACACAGGTGGGCAGCAGCATCAAGGGCACGGGCGTGGTCGATTCGGTGACCATCACCAACAGCGGCTCCGCAGCCGCCAACTACTACGTGCGGGTGCGCTTCTATTCGGGCGGCACCGGCAGCACCGGAGGCACCTACACGCTGAGCATGAACTGATGCCGGCGTTGCAACACTGATGAACGAAGAGGCTCCGCGAGGGGCCTCTTTCACGTCAGAGCCTGTGAATGAATCCGGCGCGCCCGAGCGGGTGCGCCAAAGGGTGTCGATCTAGGCGCAAAGCGCAGCTGTAGCTCGGGCTACAGCGAGCATTTGCAACGACGAGCGGCGCCCTTTGGAGCGCTCGAGCGGGGGTGTCGGATTCGTTCACAGACTCTCAGGGTTTGAACTGGATGCGTTCGACCTTGTAGCCGCGGCGCGCCAGCAGCGCCGGCAGGCCCATCGGGCCGATCATGTGCAGGCTGCCCACCGCAGCGAAGACGCTGCGCCCCTCATCGTGCAAAGCAGCGATCTTGTCGGCCATGGCCGGGTTGCGCTCGTCGAGCATGCGCCTGAACATCTCTTTCTGAGCCGGCGTGTCCAGGCATTCGCACCACTGCTCGTAGAGCGAGAGATCGTCGAAGCGACTGTCGGCCCAGTCTTGCGCGAGCCGGCGGATCATGGTTCGCAGCCGGGTGCCTTCGAGCTCCTGGAGTGAGTCTTCCACCAGGCTCTGTGTCTCTTCGGCGGTGCTCCCTTGCAGCAAGCCGAGCTGCAGCTCGGGCGTTTCGAGCGAGACCACGGGCCGCTTCATGCCACGCGCCAGGCCGGCATACACCACGTCGATGCCCCACGCAGCATCCAGCCCATCCTTGCGGGCGGACAGCAGAACGAGCGTGGTGACCAGCATCTCCGGAGACATCGTCCCGAACACCTGCTCGGGCAGACAAACAAGCTTCATCTGCGCCTTGATGCGCTGAACCATGGCCTCCGGCAATTCACGGCGCGGCGCGGCCGAGAGCCCCGCCTGCATGCCTTGCATGATGTTCGGGTCGAGCATATCGAGCTCCAGTGCCATCACGCTGCTGGCACGCAATGCTTCCGTGAGGCGCGGGCCGGGGAAGCTCCATTCGGGTTGCCCGACATGCACCGTGCCGTAGAGAAAGGAGCGGCGGCCGTCTTTTTCGATGCGCCACAAGAACCCTCGGTCGCGCGCGGCCTTGAGGTAGGTCTGCACTTGCGATGCGCTGGGAGCTTGCGGTTGCGGCGGGCAGTCTTGGGCCGACGCGCTTGTGGCAGCCATCCACAACCCGAGCGCCAGCGCCGCACGGCACAGACGAGAGAGAGCAAGCAAGGGTGTGAAGTGCATGGCGCTTTCCAATGAGAGAAGTGGGCTGGTACGGTTAACGCTCGCCGCGCAGATCGATGCTGAGCACGCCTTCGCGTTGTTGCCAGTGCAAGCGGCCCAGCACGTCCATGCCCAGCAGCGGCTGGTCATCGTTCAGACCATCGAGCGCGGTGATGTTCAGCCGCTCGGCCTCGACACCGCCACGCAACGCCACATCGGCGCGCACGCGTTTGCCCGTGACGACACCGCCTGCAGTGCTCGACTTCACGCTGCCAAGGCTTTCAAGCTTCAGCTCACGCGCCATGTCGCTCGACATGGCGGTGCTGGTGGCTCCGGTGTCGACCAGGAAGTCCACTGCCAGGCCATTGATGCTGCCCGGCCAGTGGTAGTGGCCGTCCGGCCCACGGCGGATCTCGATCACGTCGCCCTGCGCTTGAAAGCGCGTCTGCTGCTGGCGACGCTCGAACACCAGAAAGCCGGTGAACACCACCGTCCCGAGCAGCAGCCACACCGTGGCGATCTTCAGCGTGCGGGGGAATTCGCTCACGCGGTCACAGAAGCCAGCGGCGTGGCCACGGCCTGGTCGATCGCCCCGAACACGCTCTGCCCATCGAGCCCCTTCATCTCGATGCGGATGGTGTCGCCGAACTTCATGAACTCGGTCTTGGGCTCGCCGACCTCGATGGTCTCGATGGCGCGCTTCTCGGCCACGCACGAGTAGCCGCGCGTCCAGTCCTTGTTGCTCACGGTGCCGCTGCCGACGATGCTGCCGGCGCGCACGTTGCGCGTCTTGCAGATGTGGGCGATGAGCTGGCCGAAGTGGAAGGTCATCTCCGGGCCGGCGTCGCACAGGCCGACACGCTTGCCGTTCCAGGTGCTCTGCACGGCCAGGTTCAGGCGCCCGCCGCTCCAGGCGCTGCCCACTTCGTCGGGCGTCACAGCCACCGGGCTGAAGGCCGTGGCCGGCTTGCTCTGGAAGAAGCCGAAGCCCTTGGCCAGCTCGGCCGGAATGAGGTTGCGCAGGCTCACGTCGTTGGCGAGCATCAGCAGGCGGATGCCTTCGAGCGCCTCGTCGGGCGAGGTGCCCATGAGCACGTCGCCCGTGATGACCGCCACCTCGGCCTCGAAGTCGATGCCCATCTTCTCGCTGGGCACGACGATGTCGTCGCAGGGGCCGAGAAAGTCGTCGCTGCCGCCCTGGTACATCAGCGGGTCGGTGTAGAAGCTCTCGGGCACCTCGGCATTGCGAGCCTTGCGCACCAGCTCCACGTGGTTGATGAAGGCCGAGCCGTCGGCCCATTGGTAGGCGCGCGGCAGCGGCGCCATGCACATCTTGGGGTCGAACGGGAAGGCATGGCGCGCGCGGCCCTGGTTGACCGTGGTGTAAAGATCTTCGAGCTGGGGCGAGAGAAAACTCCAGTCGTCGAGCACCTGCTGCAACCGCGTGGCGATGCCGGTGGCGTAGTGGGCGGTGGCGAGGTCGCGCGAGACGACGACCAACTGGCCGTCGCGCGATCCGTCTTTGTAGCTTGCAAGTTTCATGGTCTTCTCATTTCGCTAGGATGGCCGTATCGCTTATTGTCAACGCATGCATTCGACCGCCCCCACCGCCCCGCGACGTCCCTGGCTCCGGCTGCTGGCCGTGGCAGCCGGCGTGGTGGCACTGCACCTGGCGCTGTGGCAAGGCGTGGCCGACTCGTTTGCCGCCGGTACGGTGCCCGATCGCACGCAGCCTGCATTACAGGTACGCACGGTCACACCGCCGGCCCCGGTCGACGTGCAGCCTGTGGCCAAGGTGATCGTCGCCAAGCCCAGCCCGCCGCCTCGTCGGGTGCCCGCTGCCACGCCCGTCGCTATGACCGAGCCTGAGCTGCCCCCACCGCCCGCCCTGCTGGAACCGATGCTCGTGGCCGCAGTGCTGCCGGCTCAGCCGAGCATCGAGCCAACGCCGGTGGCGAACACGCCCGACGACGTGCCGGTCTACCGCACCAAGATGCCCCCCGCGATGACGCTTCACTACGACATGCGGCGCGGCGCACTCAGCGGCACCGGCGAACTGCAATGGCGCCCCACCGCGAACGGCTACGAGGCCCGGTTGCAGGGCCGTGTGGCGGGCTTCAGCATCCTCACCTGGGCCAGCCAGGGCGGCTTCGACGCGGCGGGGATCGCTCCGCTGCGCTTCACCGACCAGCGCCGCGGCAAGAGCGAGCAGGCCGCCAACTTCCAGCGCGGGGCCGGCAAGATCAGCTACTCGGGCCCGTCGACCGAATACCCCTTGATGGAAGGGGCGCAAGACCGCCTGAGCTGGATGATCCAGATCGCCGCGATCGCACAGGCCGACCCCAAACGCCTGGCGACCGGTGCGCGCGTGGTGATGTTCGTGACCGGTGCGCGCGGCGACGGCGACGTGTGGTCATTTCTCGTGCAGGGCGTGGAAGACGTGAGCACCGGCGACACCAGCGTGCGCGCCATCAAGCTGCTGCGCGAGCCGCGCAAGCCGCACGACACCCGCGTCGAGGTGTGGCTGGCGCCCAGCCTGCACCACCTGCCGGTGCGCGCCCGCCTGTCCAGCGACGACTCCGCCCTCGACCTGCAGTTGCAGACCGCGCAGCCGACCTCCTGACCCTGGACCCCGGGTTTCAGGGGCCGAATCCAGGCTCCGGCGCAGCTTGAATATGGCATCTCCGTCCCGAACTACCGGCGAAGGAGATGCTTCATGCAAATGCTCTACAACTCGGACAACTTTGCCGTGGTGCAGTTCGACGTCCCTGACGCCGAGGCGAGCACGAGCCGCGAAACACTCTCGCGCGGCGGCTACGAGATCGTCGACAAGTTCGCCCGCAAGGAAATCTTCATCGAAGGCGCCATGGCCGAAAGCTTCAAGGAAGGCGTCGAGGCCCTGATCGAGACCTCGCCCTCTGAAGAAGAGATGGACGACTACATCGAGCGCTACACCTCTTTGATGCAGCATCCGCTGATTCTTCACTGACCCACCGAGCGCGGCACATGTCGCGCACGTGAATTACGGCACGCGTGTCAGGCTTCTGCGCGCCCTGCGGAACCTTTGCACGCACCTTCACAAAATGGGGGCTTGTCGCATCCGGGCTGCTGCGCCAAGATCGCCCCGGAGGTTTCCTGCCGGAGGTGCCGATGTCGACCCCTCACCTTGATGCACGCGTGGTGCTGTCACCGGGCCTGAAAGAGGCTCCGGTGCTTGACCGCATGTGCTCACAATTCGTGCTCACGCTCACCGTGCGGCATGCAGGGCGCTTCAATGTGCGGCGCGACTGGAACGGCCTGCTCTCGCTGACCGGCAAGCACCTGGTGTGGCCCACGACCGTGCTGGCGCGGCTGCGCGCCTTCCTGAACGTGCGCTGCAAGGGCAACGAGCACTGGCCGAACCACGAGGCTCTGAGCGACACCGTCTTCATGCAACGCCACGGCGGCTGGAACGGCCCGTATGAAGAGGGCACGCTCTTCTTCTACATCGACGAATACATCAAGGACGCACCCAAGGACTTGCTGGCCGTGCTCGGCGCCACTGCCGACTGGCTTGACCGCAGCCTGAAGAAGGAGTCGACCCTCGTCGAGAAGAACATCGACGCGCTGGCCGGCCTGCTGCAGCTCAACCCCGCCGAGCGTGCGCTGCTGCTCTACGGCACCCTCGCCCGCTACCAGCGCGACCTGCGCGGCCTGCTGGTGGAGTTCAAGGTGTCGAACGCACAAGAGGCTTATGCGGCCATCGCCGCCGTGGCCGGCGTCAACGAGCAAGACGTGGCTGAGGCCTTGCGCGCCGGCTCGCGGCTCGAGCGCACCGGCATGGTCGAGAACCTGATCTCCGAGCACAACATCACCGACCTGGCCGATCTGATGAAGGTCAGCGAGCAGCTGCCTCCGGTGCTGATGCGCAAATACGAAGGCCCGTCGGACCTGATGGCGGTGTTCACCCGCCCGGCCACGCGCAGCGAGCTCAACCCCGAAGACTTCAATTTCGTCGGTGTCGACCAGCAGGTGCTGACCTCGTTGCTGCGCAACGCGGTGGCCTGCAAGGCGCTGGGCGTCAACATCCTGCTCTACGGCCCGCCGGGCACCGGCAAGACCGAACTCGCCAAGGTGGCCGCACAAGCGGCCAGGCTGGAGCTCTACGAAGTGGAGTACGCCGACCGCGACGGCAACTCGCTCAGCGGCCGCGACCGCTACCGCTCGCTGCAGATCAGCCAGGTGTTCCTGAAGAGCAGCCCGCAGGTCGCGCTCTTGTTTGATGAAGTGGAAGACGTGTTCCCGCCCATCTCGACCGATGCTGCGCAGCTGATGGCCCGGCTCGACACCGGCGATGGCGCGCTCTCGGGCAGCGTGAGCGGCAAGGCCTGGGTCAACCAGATCCTCGAGACCAACCCGGTGCCGGTGATCTGGGTCACCAACCGCATCGAGCAGATCGACCCGGCGTTTCGCCGCCGCTTCCAATACCACCTTGAATTGAAGAGCCCGCCACCCGGCGCACGTGAAGCGCTGGTGACCAAGGCGCTCAATGGCGTGAGCGTGTCGCCCGACTTCGCCACCCGCCTCGCCGAGCGCAAGGGGTTGACGCCGGCCCAGGTGCGTACCGCCGTGAAGTTCGCCAAGCTTGCGGCCGATGAATTGGCCGGCACGACGATGGAATCGCTGATCGAGCGCCAGCTCGGCAATGCCGACAAGGCGCTGGGCAGCACCAGCAACGAGCGCGGTGCGCGCCGTGTGGTCACGCAGTACGACCTGAGCCTGGTGCACACCGAATCGCGCTTCGAGCTACCGCGCATCATCGAGGCGCTGCGCCGCAAGGGCTACGGCACGCTGTGCTTCTACGGCCCGCCGGGCACGGGCAAGACGGCGCTGGCCGAACACATCGCGCAGCAGCTGCAGCGCCCGCTGATGATCCGCCAGGCCTCCGACCTCGTGAGCAAGTACGTCGGCGAGACCGAGACCAACATGGCGCGCATGTTCGACGAGGCGCAGACCGAGCAGTCGGTGCTGCTGCTCGACGAGGCCGACAGCTTCCTGCGCAGCCGGCGCATGGCCGAGCGCAACTACGAGGTCAGCGAGGTCAACGAGATGCTGCAGGGCATGGAACGCTTCTCGGGCGTGTTCATCTGCACCACCAACCTGTTCGAAGACCTGGACGAGGCGGCGCTGCGCCGCTTCACCTTCAAGATCCGCTTCATGCCGCTGAATGCCGAGCAGCGCGAACGCATGTTCATCGCCGAGGCGCTGGGCGGCGACGCCGCCTTGCTGAACGCCGAACAGACTGAGCGCTTGCACCGGCTGGACGTGTTGGTGCCGGGCGACTTCGCGTCGGTCAAGCGCCAGATCGACGTGCTGGGCGAGGCCTTTTCGCCCGACGAATTCCTGTCGCAGCTCGAAGCTGAGCACCGCGTGAAGCCCGAAGTGCGCCGCCGGCGCGACATCGGCTTCCTGCACTGAACGAGACTTCCGTCACGATCAGATGCAGCGCTCAAGCCCATCGCCGTTCAGCCGATAAATAGCGAACGACCGTGTGGCCGAGGGTTCGATGCAAGAGACTTTTCTCAAGTGGGGGTTCCGCGCAGATTTGTGGGCTGCCTCCACAGCCATGGCCATGTTCGCCGCCTATGTGGCGCTTGATCTGGCGCGCGGCGTGTCGTCGCGCCACAGCTTCACCGTCTGGCGTTCGCTGATCGTCTCTGCACTGGCCTTGTCGACCGGCACCTGGGCGACGCATTTCATTGCGATGGCCGGCGAGCCGCTGCCGTTCGCTCGGGGATATGACGCTGGCATTGCCTTGGGCGCCGTGGCACTGGCCTTCGTGAATTCATTGATCGGCGTGTACCTCACGGCGCGGCCGCACCTGGGCGCCGCCCGCGTGGCGATGGCCGCGCTGGTGCTCGGCACCGGTGTGTGCGCGGTGCCGGCCGTGAGCCTGTGGGCGCTGCAGATTGCACCGGCCGCGCACTGGAATTGGCTGCTGCTGGCGACCGGCTGGGCCTCGGCCTGCGTCTGCGCGGGCGCGGCACTGTCCATCGTCGCGACACTGCGCCGCAGTGCCGCCCATCTGGGTTTTGGCTGGCAAGCAGGCGTGGCGCTCGGGCTGGGTGCGGCCATCGCCATCGGCAACGCGAGCGTGCTGTATGCAGCGTCGATCCCTGAACTCTCGGTGTCGCTGGCGGCAGGCCGCATCGGCGTGGGCACGATGACGGCCCTGGCCGCCTTGGGCGTTCCGGCTTTGCTGGCCCTGCTGCTGATGATCTCGCTGCTTGAAGGACGCTTTAGGCGGCTGCTCAAGCGCACGCGCGAAGAGGTCAAACTGGCGGCCCAGACCGACAAGCTGACCGAGTTGCCCAACCGCTCGATGTTCGAGGAAGGTCTGCAGGTTGCGGCGATCCGCGCCGACCGCCAGCAACAAAAACTGGCGCTGCTTTTCATCAATGTCGACGGACTGAAGGCGGTCAACGAATCCTTCGGCCAGAGCACCGGCGACTCGGTCTTGCGCCAAGTGGCGCAACGCCTGCGTGCGCTGGCAGGCCCGGGCGACATCGTGGCGCGTGCCGGCGGAGACGAATTCCTGCTGATGCTGATGGGCAACCCCGGCTCGCAAGAGGCCTCGGAGGCGGCCACGCGCGTGCTCGGCGGCATGAACGAGCTGTGTCGCATCGAAGACCACGAGATCTCGATGTCGTGCTCAGTGGGCGTGGCGATGTACCCGGCGCACGGGTCGGCCACCAAGCTGATCGCACACGCGGCGGCGGCGATGCGGGCCGCGAAACGCACCGGCGGCGGCGCGCATTGCTTCTTCGAGGAGCACATGGTGGCCGGTGCGCGCGAGCAAGTCGAGCTGCTGCAGGACTTGCGCCGCGCCATCGCCAACAAGGAGCTGGAGCTCCACTACCAACCCAAAATCCACGCGCCCAGCGGCCAGATCACCGGTGCCGAAGCGCTGATGCGCTGGAAGCACCCGCAGCGCGGCATGATCGGCCCCAACATCTTCATTCCGCTGGCCGAACGCTATGGCTTGATCAACGCGCTGGGCAACTGGCTGATCGAAGACGTGTGCCGGCAGATTCGCGTCTGGCGCGACCAGGGCTTGCGCATGCGTGTGGCCATCAACCTGTCGGTGCACCAACTGCGCCAGGTCGACCTGGTTGAGCGCCTCGTTGGCGCCTTGAAGCGCAACAACGTCGAGCCTTCTCTGTTGACCTGCGAGATCACCGAATCGTCGGCGATGGACGACACGCGCGCCACGCTGCTGATGATCGAACAGCTCTCGGCCGTGGGCGTGCACCTCTCGATCGATGACTTCGGCACCGGTTATTCGTCGCTGAGCTACCTGCGCCAGCTGGCCGCCGAGGAACTGAAGATCGACCGCAGTTTCGTGCTCGACCTGGAAACCAGCGCCGACGCGCGGGCCATCGTCGATGCCGTCGTGAAACTCGCCCAGGCACTGGGCCTGAAGGTGGTGGCCGAAGGCGTGGAGACCGAGCAGCAGCAGGAGATCCTGCGCCGTCTCGGCTGCAACGAGCTGCAGGGCTACCTGTTCGCCAAACCCATGCCGGCCGCCGCGCTGGCGCTGTGGGCCATGAACGATGACGGCCCCCGTGCGCTCGACTTCCGCCCGTCTCTCTTCGGAGACACGCTGCCTGTGACCATTGCAACCTAGCCCGGCCGGGGCGCGGGGGCTTGACACCGTTTCTACAATGACGGAATGAACGCCATCGTCTACACCCGCGCTGCCGCGCTGCCCGACATCCTCAAGAACCGCATCGCCATCCTCGATGGCGCGATGGGCACGATGATCCAGCGCTACAAGCTGACCGAGGCCGACTACCGCGGCGAGCGCTTCAAGGACCACCCCAAGGACTTGAAAGGCAACAACGAGCTGCTGCAGTTCACGCGGCCCGATGTGATCACCGAGATCCACGAGCAGTACCTCGCTGCCGGAGCCGACCTGATCGAGACCAACACCTTCGGCGCCACCAGCGTGGCGCAGGAAGACTACGCATTGGCCCATGTGGCACGCGAGATGAACGTGGCCGGTGCCCGCCTGGCGCGCGCCGCCTGCGACAAGTACAGCACGCCCGACAAGCCGCGCTTCGTGGCCGGTGCCCTGGGCCCGACGCCCAAGACCGCGAGCATCAGCCCCGATGTGAACGACCCAGCCGCGCGCAACGTGAGCTTCGACGCGCTGAAGGCCGCCTACTACGAGCAGGCCGAGGCCTTGCTGGAAGGCGGCGCCGACGTGTTCCTCGTCGAAACCATCTTCGACACGCTGAATGCCAAGGCCGCCATCTTCGCGCTCGACGAGCTGATGGAAGCCACCGGCGAGCGCCTGCCGGTGATCATCTCGGGCACGGTGACCGACGCCTCGGGCCGCATCCTCTCGGGCCAGACGGTGAGCGCCTTCTGGCACAGCGTGCGCCATGCCAGGCCGCTGGCCGTGGGCCTGAACTGCGCACTCGGTGCGGCCCTGATGCGGCCGTACATCGAAGAGCTGTCCAAGGTGGCCGGCGACACCTTCATCAGCTGCTACCCGAATGCCGGCCTGCCCAACCCGATGAGCGACACCGGTTTCGATGAGACGCCGGACATCACCGGCGGGCTGGTCGAAGAGTTCGCGAAAGCAGGCTTTCTGAACATTGCCGGCGGCTGCTGCGGCACGACGCCGGAGCACATCGCCGAGATCGCCAAGCGCGTGGCGGCGTACCGCCCACGCACGCGGCACGACCCGTTGTTCAGCGGGTTGATAGCCGCCTGAGCTGATCCATAGCCCTTCGGGCTGAGGGTTCGGCCGGAGGCGCCTCGCCGATCCGGCGCATCACTTCGCCGAAGACGCGCCCACTTTGGCCTTTTCACCGATGAGGATCTCGACTCGCCGGTTGCTGGCCCGGCCGGCCTCATCGTCGTTGCTGGCCAGCGGGTCGCGCGAGCCGCGGCCCGCCACCGCAATGCGCACCGGCGACATGCCGCGCGCCACCAGCCAGTCGCGCGTGCTGGCCGCCCGGTCGAGCGAAAGCGCGTCGTTGGCCGCCGCTGCGCCCTTGGAGTCGGTGTGGCCAACGATGCGCACGTCGGCGCCCGGCAAGCCGCGCAGCGAGACGACGATCTTGTCGAGCACGGCCGTGGCACCCGGCTTGAGCGCCGAGCGGTTGGGCTGGAAAGCCAGGTCGCCCGGCAGGGTGATCCACAAACGCTCGTCGGTGGTCTTGGCCACCGACACCCCGCTGCCGCTGAGTGCGGTGCTGAGCTGGCGTTCAGTGGCTTCCATCTCCGGCGACCAGGTGCGCGCGACGGGCGGCGCCTGCCCGTAGACAGGCCCCGGCGCCGAGCCCGGCACCGAGGTGACGACCGGTGGCACCGGCACCACCTTGGGCGGCGGAGCGGCACAACCGGCCAGCAGGGAAGCGAGGAGGGCGAGTCTCAGGGCAGGATGCTTCAGCATGGTCTTGTGATTTTGTCGTGGCCGGTCATTGGAACCGCTGAACACCCCGAACACGGCAAGGGGGTCTCTCGGGTTTGTAACGAGCTGCTGGCAGCCCTATTTCACGGATGGAGTGGGCCGCGCACGCTTAAAATCGGCAGCTTCCAAGGAGCGTTGCGACGGTGCCCACCCTTTCCGGGTACCGCCAGGCTTGGAAGCTCGCAACGACGCTCACCCCTGCATGCCCCGCATCCACACCGATACGGCATGCGCCGCGGGTGAGCACCGCGGCGCATGCCGAGTCTGCCCCCCGCCATGACCGCCACGCCCGCTGCCCGCCCCGTTCAAGCCGTTCCGCCGATGAAGCTCTCGGGGCTCGAGCCCGTGCTCATCGGCGAGGGCAGCCTGTTCGTCAACATCGGCGAGCGCACCAACGTCACCGGCTCCAAGGCCTTTGCGCGCCTCATCCTCAACGGCCAGTTCGAAGAGGCCTTGGCCGTCGCGCGCCAGCAGGTGGAAAACGGCGCCCAGGTGATCGACGTCAACATGGACGAGGCCATGCTCGACAGCAAGGCCGCCATGGTGCGCTTTCTGCACCTGATCGCGAGCGAGCCCGAGATCGCGCGTGTGCCGATCATGATCGACAGCTCCAAGTGGGAGGTGATCGAGGCCGGCCTCAAGTGCATCCAGGGCAAGGGCATCGTCAATTCCATCTCGATGAAGGAAGGCGTGGAGCAGTTCAAGCACCAGGCCAAGCTCGTGCGCCGCTACGGCGCTGCGGCCGTGGTGATGGCCTTCGACGAGAAGGGTCAGGCCGACACCTACGAACGCAAGATCGAGATCTGCGAGCGCGCCTACCGCATGCTGGTCGACGAAATCGGTTTTCCTCCCGAAGACATCATCTTCGACCCGAACATCTTCGCCATCGCGACAGGCATCGAGGAGCACGACAACTACGCGGTCGACTTCATCAACGCCACGCGCTGGATCAAGCAGAACCTGCCAGGCGCGAAGGTGTCGGGCGGCGTCAGCAACGTGAGCTTCAGCTTCCGCGGCAACGACCCGGTGCGCGAGGCCATCCACACCGTGTTCCTGTACCACGCGATCAAGGCGGGCATGGACATGGGCATCGTCAATGCCGGCATGGTGGGCGTGTACGACGACCTCGAGCCCGTGCTGCGCGAGCGTGTCGAAGATGTGGTGCTGAACCGCCGCCCGGACGCGGGCGAGCGCCTGATCGAAGTGGCAGAAACCGCCAAGGGCGCCGCCAAGGACGACAGCGCCAAGCTCGCCTGGCGCGCCAAGCCGGTCAACGAGCGCCTGAGCCATGCGCTGGTGCACGGCATCAACGACTTCATCACCGAAGACACCGAAGAGGTCTACCGGGCCATCCTCGCCAAGGGCGGGCGGCCTCTGCACGTGATCGAAGGCCCGTTGATGGACGGCATGAACGTCGTCGGTGACCTCTTCGGCCAGGGCAAGATGTTCTTGCCGCAGGTGGTGAAGAGCGCCCGCGTGATGAAGCAGGCCGTGGCTCACCTGCTGCCCTACATCGAGGAAGAGAAGCGCCTGCTGATCGATGCCGGCGGCGAAGCCAAGGCCAAGGGCAAGATCATCATCGCCACCGTGAAGGGCGACGTGCACGACATCGGCAAGAACATCGTCACCGTCGTGCTCCAGTGCAACAACTTCGAGGTGGTGAACATGGGGGTGATGGTGCCGTGCCAGGACATCCTGGCGCGCGCCAAGGTCGAGGGCGCCGACATCATCGGCCTCTCGGGCCTCATCACGCCGAGCCTGGAAGAAATGCAGTACGTGGCCGGCGAAATGCAGCGCGACGACTACTTCCGCATCAAGAAGATTCCGCTCTTGATCGGTGGCGCCACCACGAGCCGTGTGCACACTGCGGTGAAGATCTCGCCGCACTACGAAGGCCCTGTGGTCTACGTGCCCGACGCGAGCCGCAGCGTGAGTGTCTGCAGCGACCTGCTCAGCGACGACAAGGCCACGGCCTACATCGCCGAGCTCAACGCCGACTACGTGCGAGTGCGCGAGCAGCACGCCAACAAGAAGGCCACACCGCTGGTGACGCTGGCGCAGGCACGCGCCAACAAGACGCCGATCGCCTGGGCGGGTTACGAAGCGCCGAAGCCAAAGTTCACCGGCCGGCGCATGTTCAAGAACTACGACCTGGGCGAGATCGCGCAGTGCCTCGACTGGGCACCTTTCTTCCAGACCTGGGATTTGGCCGGACCCTACCCCGCGATCCTCACGGACGAGATCGTCGGCGAGTCGGCACGGCGTGTGTTCAGCGACGGCCAGAGCATGCTGATGCGCCTGATCAAGGGCCGCTGGCTCACCGCGCAAGGTGTGATCGGCCTGTACCCGGCCAACACGGTGAACGACGACGACATCGAGATCTACACCGATGAATCGCGCACCGAGGTGCTGATGACCTGGCGCGGCCTGCGCATGCAGAGCGTGCGGCCCGTCGTCGATGGAGTGATGCGGCCCAACCGCTGCCTGTCCGACTTCATCGCACCGAAGGGGTCGGGCGTGGCCGATCACATCGGCCTCTTCGCGGTGACCAGCGGCATCGGCACCGAGAAGAAAGAGAAGCAGTTTCTCGACGACCACGACGACTACAGCGCAATCATGCTGAAGGCCTTGGCCGATCGCCTGGCCGAGTCGTTTGCCGAGCGCATGCATCAGCGCGTGCGCAAGGAGTTCTGGGGCTACGCACCTGAAGAGACGCTGGGCAATGACGAGTTGATCGCCGAGAAGTACCGCGGTATCCGCCCAGCGCCGGGCTATCCGGCCTGCCCTGACCACACGGTGAAGGCCGAGATGTTCCGCGTGCTCCAGTGCGCCGACATCGGCATGGGCCTCACCGAGAGCCTCGCGATGACGCCGGCAGCCAGCGTGAGCGGCTTCTATCTGTCGCACCCCGAGGCCACCTACTTCAACGTCGGCAAGATTGGCGACGACCAGTTGAAGGACTGGGCCGAGCGCAACCAGCTCGACACGCATCAAGCGCAACGCTCGCTCGCATCGCTGTTGTGATGCTGCCGTGAAAGCGGTTCGCCGTTGCGGCCACTTACAGACGATTCACCTGCACGCAAGACCTGCCTGAATCGTCACCATTTGCCGCGTTGCAAGAGGTAAGCGCTTTTCGAAGCGTCAACTATTCACGGAAAGCGTCGCCCTTCGCCTCGAACAATGGCGATTCGACGCTGGTATGCCTTCTGCCTACTTGGCGTCTGTATCAGATCGCACAAGCCGAGGGAGGCATCCGTGAACAGCAAGCTTCATCAACTGACGGGTGGTCAAGCGTGGGCTCAGCGTCTTGCGCGCGGTCTCGGGACGATCGCCGTGATCGCCGTGCTGTCCGCTTGCGGCGGCAGCAACGGTGATGGGGCAGAGCAGCCGCAGTCGTACCCGCTGCCCGTCGGCACGGACGCTCCTGCTTCTCGCGAGGCCGCCGCGCGCTTCCTGACGCAAGCGACATTCGGCCCCACCGATGCATCGGTGCAGCGCGTGATGGACCTCGGCTACAGCCAGTGGATCGACGAGCAGCTGCGCAAGCCCGCATCGAGCCACCAGGGCAACTGGCAGACGCTGGATGCCGTGGCCAAGGCGGCCTCGGGGGCCACCGACACCACCACCATCGGCGGAGACGGCGTGACCTATTCCTTCTGGCGCAGCGCCGTTGCCGGCGACGACCAGCTGCGCCAGCGCGTGGCCTTCGCGTTGTCGCAGATTTTCGTGATCTCGCTGCAGGACGGGAACGTGGGCAACAACCCGCGCGCCGTGGCCAACGACCTCGACATGCTGGCCGCCAAGGGCCTCGGCAACTACCGCGATCTGCTCGAAGGGGTCTCGCTGCACCCGATAATGGGCGTGTACCTCACGTCGCTCGGCAATCGCAAGGCCGACCCCAAGACCGGCCGTGTGCCGGATGAAAACTACGCACGCGAGGTGATGCAGCTGTTCAGCATCGGCCTGCTGCAGCTCAACGTCGACGGCTCGGTCAAGATGAACGGCAGCGTGCCGGCCGAGACCTACACGCCGGCCGACATCGCCGGGCTGGCCAAGGTCTTCACCGGCTGGAGCTGGGCCTGCCCGGTGGCGCCGAGCACGATCGCCAGCACCTGCTTCGGCAGCGGGTCGACGAACGGCCAGTCCGACCCGGAGCGCACGACCAAGCCGATGATCAACTACCCGCAGTACCACTCGCCTGAAGAGAAGAAATTCTTGACGGCGGTGATCCCGGCCGGTACCGACGGCGCGACCAGCCTCAAGACGGCACTGGACACGCTCGCCAATCACCCCAACGTCGGCCCCTTCCTCGGCAGGCAGCTGATCCAGCGCCTGGTCACCAGCAACCCCAGCCCCGCCTATGTGCGCGCGGTGGCGCAGGTCTTCAACGACAACGGCGACGGTGTGCGTGGCGACATGAAGGCGGTGGTCAAGGCCATCCTCACGCACCCCGAGGCACGCACCCTGTCGACCAAGTCGGGCAAGGTGCGCGAACCAGTGCTGCGGTTGTCGGCGCTGATGCGCGCCTTCAACTTCAAGTCGGACAGCGGCTACTACAAGATCGGCACCACCGACAACCCTGGCACGCAGCTCGGGCAGACGGTGATGCGATCGCCCACGGTGTTCAACTTCTACCGGCCGGGCTATGTGCCTCCAGGCTCGGCCACTGAGGCCGCCAAGCTCGAAGCACCCGAGCTGCAGATCTCGCATGAGACCACGGCGGCCGGCTACGTGAACTTCATGCGTGACACGGTCGCCGGCAACATCGGCCAAAGCGGTGGCTCCCTGAACCGGCGTGACGTGCAGATCGACTACAGCCCGGAGATCGCACTGGCCGACAAACCTTCAGAGCTCGTCGCCCGCGTCAACACCAAGCTCATGTACGGCACCATGCCGGCGGCGCTGAAGACGCTGATCACCGACGCCGTCACGAGCATCGCCCTCACCGGCAACCAAGCCCAGATCGACATCGCCAAGCGCAACCGCGTCAATGCCGCGATCTTCCTGACCCTGGTCTCGCCAGAGTTCCAGGTCCAGCGTTGATGCGAACGGGAGAACACACATGAGCACACACAACGCTTCGCGCCGCCTCTTCCTGCGCCATGCCGGCGCGCTGTCCACCACGCTGGGCAGCGCCGCGGCACCGCTGGCGCTGAACCTCTCGGCCATGAGCTCGGCAGCCGCGCAATCGGCCAGCGACTACAAGGCGCTCGTCTGCATCTTCCTGTTCGGCGGCAATGACTCCATCAACATGGTGCTGCCGACTGACACCGACTCGTGGACCAACTACACGACGGTGCGCAACCAGGCGCCCGACTCCATCGCGCTGCTGGCGCCGGGCACAGTGGCCAACGCCGGCGCCGCGGCCGGATCGCCGGCCCGGCTGGGCGGCGTGCTGCCCATCAACCCGACGCGCACGCAAGGCCGCACGTTTGCACTGCACCCGATGATGGGCACGCTGCAAACCATGTTCAACACCGACAAGCGGCTGGCCATCCTGCCCAATGTCGGGCCGCTGATCGTGCCGACGACCAAGGCGCAGTACAACGCACGCTCGGTGGGCTTGCCAGTCAACCTGTATTCGCACAACGACCAGCAGAACACCTGGCAATCGTTCAAGCCCGAAGGTGCCACGCAGGGCTGGGGCGGCCTGATGGGCGACCTGCTGGCGGCGCAGAACGGCCGCGCGGTGTTCACCGCCATCTCGACCTCGGGCAACAACGTGTGGTTGTCGGGGCAGACGGTGCGCCAGTATCAGGTGGGCTCCAACGGCGCGATCCGCATGGGCACCAACAGTGCCAATCAGATCTTTGGCTCTCCCGGCGTGGGAACGGCGATGAAGACCATCGTCACCGCCACGCGCGGCGGCCATGTGTTCGAAAGCGATCTCGCGGCCATCTCGGCGCGTTCGATCGATGCCGAAGAAACGCTGCGCACGGTATTGAAGGTGCCCGAGAACCCCTTGTTCGGCACTGCGCCTGCAACGGGCACCTACAACGCCAACAACGACCCCAAACTTCAGTACGACAACCCGCTCAACGGCAACAAGGCCTTCAACAGCCTGGCCCAGCAACTGCAGGTCGTGGCCCGCATGATCGACGCGAGCGCCGCTTCAGGCGTGGCTGCCAAGCGCCAGGTGTTCTTCGTGAGCCTGGGTGGCTTCGACACGCATGATGCGCAGAACCGCGGCCATGCCGATCTGTATGCGCGCCTCGCGCACGCCATGCGCTACTTCGACACCACACTGGCTGGCATGGGTGCGCTGAGCAAGGTCACCACCTTCACCGCCTCCGACTTCGGCCGCACCTTCACCAGCAATGGCGACGGCACTGACCACGGCTGGGGCGCGCACCATTTCGTGATGGGCGGGGCGGTCAAGGGTGGCGACCTGTACGGCGCCTTCCCCACGCTCGGGGCCAAGAACGCCAACAACAACAATTTCGACAGCAGCCCCGACCAGCTCGGCAACGGCGCGCTGCTGCCCACCACCTCGGTCGACCAGCTCGGTGCGACACTGGCCAAGTGGTTCGGCATCAGCGATGCCGATGCCTTGACCGTGTTCCCTCACCTTGCGAGTTTCACGACGCGCGATCTGGGTTTCATGAACGCAGGTTGATGTTCAACCAACAAATCGATCAACAGGAGTAGAGATGACCGTTTCTTCAAATGAATTGCCGGCACCAGGTGCCGTTCAACAATCCAAGCTGCCCAAGCCCATCGTCTGGTGGCTCGGGGGCTTGGGTCTGGTCGGTGCTGGAGCATTGGCAGCCTCATTGGTAACCGCTTCGAAGAGCGAGACACCACCGCCCGCGAGCACGACGGTGGCGTCATCCACGTCGACCAAGGCTTCCAAGCCCATTCCCAGCAAGCTGGCGTCCGCGTCGGTTTGCAGCAACTGCGGCACGGTGGAAAGCGTCAAGTCAGAGAAGCACAAGGGAGAAGGCACGGGCCTGGGCGCCGTGGGCGGCGCTGTGGTGGGCGGCGTGGTCGGTCACCAGCTGGGGGGTGGCAACGGCAAGAAGGCGCTCACGGTGCTAGGCGCCGTCGGCGGCGGACTGGCCGGTCACGAAGTGGAGAAGCAGGTTCGAGCCACCACGGTTTATCACGTGCAAATGCGCATGGATGACGGCAGCACCCGCACCGTGACGCAAAACACGGCGCCGGCCGTGGGGGCGCGTTTCGAAGTCGAAGGCTCCCAGCTCAAACCCCTGGCTGCGCCCAAGGGCTGACGCGCGTCATTGCGCCGCGAGAACGCGGCGGTATTGAATGGCCTCGGCCAGGTGAGCGACCTGGATGGCCGCGCTGTCGGACAAGTCCGCCACGGTTCGGGCCATGCGCAAAACCCGGTGGTAGCTGCGGGCTGACCAGCCGAGGCGTGCGGCGGCGGCCTGCAGGAAGCGCGTCGCTGCATCGTCGAGCTTGCAATGCGTGTCGACCAGGGCGCCTGTGAGCTGAGCATTGCTGCAGCCCTGCCGTGACCAGGCCACGCGCTGCGCGCGAACCACTCGCTCGGCAATCTGAGCGCTGGGTTCACCATCGGGCGCCGCAGCCAGTGTCTGTGGCGCCACGGCGGGCACCTCCACCTGCAAGTCGATGCGATCGAGCAAAGGGCCGCTGATGCGGCCTTGATAACGCAACACCGCGTCCGGGCTGCAACGACAAGCGCGCAGCGGGCTGCCGAGATGACCGCATGGACAGGGGTTCATCGCCGCCACCAACTGGAACCGCGCTGGGAACTCGGCCTGACGTGCCGCGCGCGAGATGGTGATGCGCCCTGTCTCCATCGGTTCGCGCAGAGCCTCGAGGGCTGCACGAGGGAACTCCGGAAGCTCGTCAAGGAAGAGGACCCCGTGATGAGCCAACGAAATCTCCCCGGGTCGCGGCGGTGATCCGCCCCCCACCAAGGCCACAGCCGAAGCCCCGTGATGCGGCTGCCGCACGACCCTCGACCGCCACCGCTCCGGGGTGAAACTGCCGTTCAGGCTCAACACCGCGGCCGACTCGAGCGCCTCGTCTTGCGACAGCGGCGGCAGCAAGCCCGCAAAGCGGTGAGCCAGCATCGACTTGCCGGTGCCGGGTGGCCCCATCATCAGAACACTGTGACCCCCTGCCGCCGCAATTTCGAGGGCGCGCTTGGCGGCACTCTGCCCTTTGACATCTCGCAGATCCGGCACGCTGGCAACGTAAGGACTCAGCTCCGCCTTCGCACGCGGCAAATCGGCGACAAGAGCGGCATCGCCCGGCAGCATGGCCTGAACCACATCCAGCAAGTGACGCGCGCTGTGGATGACCAGCCCCTCGACGAGTGCGGCCTCCTGTGCGCTTTCTTGCGGCAGCACCAACGCGCGCACGGGTTGCGCGTCACTGGCGGAGCGCTGCAATGCGAGGCCCATGGCCAACGCTCCGCGCACGGGCCGCAGATCTCCCGCAAGCGACAACTCGCCGGCAAACTCGAAGCGAGACAGGCGCTGGGCGTCGATTTGATCACTCGCCGCCAGAATGCCCAGCGCAATCGGCAGATCGAACCGGCCGCTCTCCTTCGGGAGATCAGCTGGTGCCAGATTGACGGTAATTCGCTTGTTATGAGGGAACGCGAGCCCGCTGTTTTGCAGTGCTGCTCGCACCCGCTCGCGTGCCTCTTTGACTTCTATGTCGGCGAGCCCCACCAGCGTGAAGCTCGGCAGCCCGTTGGCCAGATGGACTTCGACCGTGACCGCAGGCGCATCGAGTCCATCGAGCGCACGGCTGTGAATAACCGCGAGTGACATGCTTGTTCTTCCCTGATTCGAGACGGTGGCCAATCTCACCCCGCCTCTTTTGATTGACTGGCATTGTGCCGCCCGTCATGGCTGGCCGACACACCCCGGTTCAGGCTGACGTTAAGCACCACAGGAGTGCAATCGCCGGTGGTCAAACGAAAAACGCATCAATCAAGTGCAATCTCGTTGGTTACGCAGAGATACAGCTACCGAGTTGGGGCGTCATGCCCTCAAAACGCACATGGCACAAAAGCTGCAAATCCTCGCTCCGACCCCAACCACGTCGAACGCGGAGATCACCCATGCTGAAGAAAACTCTCTTTCCAATGGCCGTCGACGCGGTCAACCCCATCCTCTAACCACCACAACCTCTGGAGATGACCATGAAAATGGTGACTGCCATCGTCAAGCCTTTCAAGCTTGACGAAGTTCGTGAAGCACTGAGCGCTATCGGCGTGCAGGGCATCACAGTGACCGAAGTCAAGGGCTTCGGCCGTCAAAAGGGCCACACCGAGCTGTATCGCGGCGCGGAATACGTGGTGGACTTTCTGCCCAAGGTGAAGATCGAAGCAGCGGTTGATGACACCCTCATCGACCGCGTGATCGAAGCCATCGAAAACGCAGCCCGTACCGGCAAGATCGGTGACGGCAAGATCTTTGTTTCGCCGTTGGAGCAGGTGGTGCGCATTCGCACCGGCGAAACAGGCAAAGACGCACTCTGACGCGAAGAAAAGAGACAACCAACCATGAAAAAACTCATTGCAACCCTCGTCCTAGGCCTGTCGGTCCTGGGCTTCAGCGGAGCCGCGTTTTCGCAGGCGGCCTCTGCGCCTGAAGCAGCCGCTTCGATGGCCGCTTCGGCACCGGCAGCCGCCTCTGCACCGGATGCTTCTGCTTCGGCAGCCGCACCTGCGGCTTCCGCCGCGTCGGCTCCTGTCGCCAACAAGGGCGACGTGGCCTGGATGATCGTCGCGACGCTGCTCGTCATCATGATGACGGTGCCCGGCCTCGCGCTGTTCTACGGCGGCCTGGTGCGCAGCAAGAACATGCTGTCGGTGCTGATGCAGGTGATGGTCACGTTCTCGTTGATCGTCGTGCTGTGGATGATCTACGGCTACAGCCTGGCATTCACCGAGGGCAACAAGTTCGTCGGCGGCATGGACCGGCTCTTCATGAAGGGCATGTTCGACGCGACCGCAGGCACCTTCGCGATGGGCGCCACGTTCAGCAAGGGGGTCTACATCCCTGAGCTGCTGTTCGCTGCCTTCCAGGCCACGTTCGCCGGCATTACCTGCTGCCTGATCGTCGGCGCCTTCGCAGAACGCATCAAGTTCTCGGCGGTGCTGCTGTTCATGGCGCTGTGGTTCACCTTCAGCTACGCTCCGATCGCCCACATGGTCTGGTTCTGGATGGGCCCGGACGCCTACAGCGCCGCAGGTGTTGTCGATGAAATGAACTCCAAGGCCGGCATGATCTGGCAATGGGGTGCGCTCGACTTCGCGGGCGGTACCGTCGTGCACATCAACGCCGCCGTCGCCGGCCTCGTTGGCGCCTACATGGTCGGCAAGCGCGTCGGCTACGGCAAGGAAGCGTTCACGCCACACTCGCTGACGCTCACGATGGTCGGTGCTTCGCTGCTGTGGGTGGGCTGGTTCGGCTTCAACGCCGGTTCGGCACTCGAAGCTGGCAACAGCGCCGTGCTGGCCTTCATGAACACCTTCTCGGCCACCTCGGCTGCCGTTCTGGCCTGGTGCATCGGTGAATCGCTGATGAAGGGCAAGGCCTCGATGCTGGGTGCAGCCTCTGGCGCCGTGGCAGGTCTGGTTGCGATCACGCCAGCTGCCGGCAACGTGGGCATCATGGGCGCGATCATCGTCGGCTTCATCGCTGGCTTCGCCTGCCTGTGGGGTGTGACCGGTCTGAAGAAGATGCTCGGTGCCGATGACTCGCTCGACGTGTTCGGCGTGCACGGTGTCGGCGGTATCGTCGGCGCGCTGCTCACCGGCGTGTTCAACACCCAATCGCTGGGTGGCCCGGGCCTGGTGGGTGACTGGGTGACGGCTTCGGTGACGTCCAACGGCATTGGCGCCCAAGTCTGGATCCAGCTCAAGGCTGTGCTGCTGACCATCGTCTGGTCGGGCGTGGTCTCGGTGGTCGCCTTCAAGATCGTCGACCTGGTGATCGGTCTGCGTGTTCCGGAAGAAGAAGAACGCGAAGGTCTGGACATCACCTCGCACGGCGAAACGGCTTACCACCAGTAAGTCGCTACTCCGCAAAACCAAAAAGGCCACCGCAAGGTGGCCTTTTTTTCTGGGTGGGCGGTTTGTCACGTCGCGGAGGCCTGGGGCCGCTTGCACTCCGCACAACCAACCCCAAGTGCCTAGAATTCCTTTCCACTGGCGTTTTCGGGCCTCCTGTTCATCATGGTTCCTCACCTCATCACCGCGCTCACCGGCCCGATCAACGAACTGGAGCAGCGCATTCTGGAGTCGCTGCCGGCCATCGAGCGTTGGTTCCGCCTCGAGTGGATGGAACACACGCCGCCGTTCTACACCTCGGTGGATGTGCGCAATGCGGGCTTCAAGCTGGCACCGGTTGACACCAACCTGTTTCCCGGCGGGTTCAACAACCTGACACCCGAAATGCTGCCGCTGGCAGTGCAGGCGGCGATGGCCGCCATCGAGAAGATTTGCCCCGAAGCCAAGAACCTGCTGCTGATCCCCGAGAAGCACACGCGCAACACCTTCTATCTGAGCAATGTGGTGCGCCTGAAGCAGATTTTTCACCAGGCCGGGCTCAACGTGCGCCTGGGAACGCTGGACGACAACATCAAGGCGCCGACCCAGATCGACCTGCCCGACGGTTCGTCGCTGACCGTCGAGCCCTTGGTGCGCACACGCGGCCGGCTGGGGCTGAAGGACTTCGACCCCTGCACCATCCTGCTGAACAACGACCTGTCGGCCGGCCTGCCCAAGGTGCTGGAAGGGCTTCACGAGCAATACCTGCTGCCGCCACTGCACGCCGGCTGGGCGGTACGCCGCAAGACCAACCACTTTCAGGCCTACGAAGAAGTGGCCAAGAAGTTCGCCAAGCTGCTGGGCATGGACCCCTGGCTCATCAACCCGATGTTTACCCGCTGCGGTGAAGTGAACTTCAACGACCGCGTCGGCGAGGAGTGTCTGGCCAGCAACGCGGAAGCGCTGCTGGGCAAGATCAAGCGCAAGTACAAGGAATACGGCATCCAGGAAAAGCCCTTCATCATCGTGAAGGCTGACGCCGGCACCTACGGCATGGGCATCATGACGGTGCGGGATGCGAAGGAGCTGGTCGACCTGAACCGCAAGTCGCGCAACAAGATGAGCGTGATCAAAGACGGGCAGGAGGTCACCGAGGTCATCCTGCAAGAAGGCGTGCCGACCTACGAGCGCGTGAACGATGCGGTGGCCGAACCGGTGGTCTACATGATCGACCGTTACGTCGTCGGCGGCTTCTACCGCGTGAACGCCGAGCGCGGCATCGACGAAAACCTGAACTCTCCGGGGGCGAGCTTCGTGCCGCTGGCCTTTGCCGAGTCCAACCAGCTGCCCCGGCCTGGCGTCAAACCTGGCGCCAGCGCACCGAACAGGTTCTACATGTACGGCGTGATCGCGCGCCTGGCCATGCTGGCCGCCAGCTATGAACTCGAAGCGACCGACCCCGATGCCGAGGTCTATGAATAGCCAGTGAGGCCTCTTTGCAATGCGTTGCTGCACTGCAACAAATTGCAACTGAACCCCGCGACCCTGGCACAGCAAGCTCCAAAGCGGGGAGCACAATGGCCGCTCTTTGTGATTGAGCCAGGCCGCTTGCGCAGGTTTGGTCGACTGTGAACCCTCATCGTCCCAGCTCCAGCCTCGCGGCGCTCACGCTTGGCGCCATTGGTGTCGTCTACGGCGACATCGGCACCAGCCCCCTTTACGCTCTCAAGGAAGTCTTCGCTCACGGCCGCGTGCCGCTGACGCCGGAGAACATCTACGGCGTGCTGTCGCTGGTGTTCTGGACGCTCACGGTCGTTGTTTCGCTCAAGTACGTCGCGCTCATCCTGCGGGCGGACAACAACGGTGAAGGCGGCCTGATAGCCATGCTAGCGCTCGCTTCGCAGGCAGTTCGTGACAAACCCGTGCTGCGCAGGCGCCTGCTGTTGCTGGGCATCTTCGGGACCGCGATCTTCTTTGGCGACGGCGTCATCACGCCGGCCATCTCCGTGCTGTCAGCCGTGGAGGGGTTGGAAGTAGCAGCGCCCGGCCTGCATCACTACATCGTGCCGGTGACGCTGGTGGTGCTGACCGCGCTGTTCCTGGTTCAGCGCCATGGCTCGGCCAGTGTGGGCAAGCTCTTCGGCCCGGTGACAGCGCTGTGGTTCGCGGTCCTGTCAGTTCTGGGCGTCGTTCACATTGCGAGCAACCCCGACGTTCTTTGGGCCTTGAGCCCGCTGTACGCGCTGATCTTCCTGGGCGCACACCCCGGCATCGCTTTCATTGCGCTCGGCTCGGTGGTCTTGTGCGTCACGGGTGCCGAGGCGCTCTATGCCGACATGGGTCACTTCGGCAAGCGGCCGATCCGCCTCGCCTGGTTCACCCTGGTGATGCCGGCGCTGGTGATCAACTATTTCGGCCAGGGCGCCATGCTGCTCGAGCACCCCGAGAACGTCAGGAACCCGTTCTACGAGATGGCCCCGCAATGGGCCCTGTATCCGTTGATCGCGCTCGCCACCGGCGCGACCGTCATCGCGTCACAGGCGCTGATCACCGCGGCGTTCTCGGTCACCAAGCAAGCCATCCAGCTGGGCTACTTGCCACGCCTTCGCATCACGCACACCTCGGTCAAGGAAACCGGCCAGATCTACGTGCCCTTCATCAACTGGGCCCTCTACGGTTGCATCGTGCTCGCAGTGGTGGTGTTCGGCAGCAGCAGCAAGCTGGCCTCGGCCTACGGCATCGCAGTGACCATCGACATGCTCATCACCACCACGATGACTTTCTTCGTGATTCGCTACGGCTGGAAGTACCCGTGGTGGGTGTGCATTGCCGCCACCGGCTTCTTCTTCGTGGTCGACATGGTGTACTTCTCGGCCAACATCGTGAAGGTGTTCGAGGGCGGCTGGTTCCCGATCGCGATCGGCGGCGTCATGTTCATGCTGATGATGACGTGGAAACAAGGCCGCTACCTGATGCGCGAGCGCCTGCGCGACGACGCCATCGACCTGAAGAGCTTCCTCGAAGCTGTGTTCGTCAGCCCACCCACACGGGTCAGCGGCACCGCGGTGTTCCTGGTCAGCGACCAGGGCATCACGCCCAACGCGCTGTTGCACAACCTCAAGCACAACAAGGTGCTGCACGAGACCAACCTCTTCGTCACGGTGAAGCACCACGAAGTCCCGTGGATCGGCTTCAACAAGCGCTGCGAGATGGACCCGCTGGGTCACGACTGCTGGCAGGTCACGCTGAACTTCGGCTTCAAGAATGACCCCGACATGCCGGAAGCCCTGGCGCTGCTGCGCGGCCGCGGCGTGCAGCTCGACGACATGGAGACCTCGTACTTCCTGTCGCGCGACATCGTGATGCCCACGCTCGGAAAAGGCATGGTGATGTGGCGCGAGAAGCTCTTCGCGAGCATGCACCACAACGCGAGCGGCGCGGCCGACTTCCTGAGCCTGCCGACCAATCGCGTCGTCGAGCTCGGGTCCAAAGTCGAGATTTAGGCCCCCCAGTCGCTTCGCTCCTGCCCCCAAGGGTCGCCACCCATCGGCCCGGGAGACCCGTGCCTGGGGCGTGGCTTGATGGGCGACTCGCGCTGCTCGCGCGGTTTTATGCAACAGTGTCGGCCTCTCCTCGCTTGAGACTGCCATGAAGCTGCTGTTCGTCGCCGACCCGCTCGAAGGATTCAAGATCCAGAAGGACACCACCTTCGCAATGATGCGCGAGGCCGCCTCGCGTGGTCACCAGCTGCTGGCCTGTGAAGCGCGTGACCTCAGCTGGCGGCGCGACGGTCGCGTGGCGGCGCAGATGCGGCGCATCACCCTCACCGGCGGTGATTCGCACGACTGGTTTGCCGCCGAAGCACGCGCCGAGATCGCGCTGGCCGATGTGGACGCGGTGCTGATGCGCAGCGATCCGCCCTTCGACAGCGAATACTTCTACGCCACACACCTGCTCGGGCAAGCCGAGCGCGAAGGCGCGCGTGTGTTCAACAAGCCGTCTGCGTTGCGCGACCACCCCGAGAAACTCGCGATCCTCGAGTTCCCGCAGTTCATCGGGCCAACATTGGTGACGCGCCATGCGGCGCAGATCCGCGAATTCCACGCCGAGCATCAAGACATCATCCTCAAGCCGCTCGATGGCATGGGCGGCATGGGCATCTTCCGCGTCGGGCCCGACGGGCTGAACCTCGGCAGCATCATCGAGACGCTGAACAAGCACGGCGCCGAGACGGTGATGGTGCAGCGCTACCTGCCCGAGATCGTCAAGGGTGACAAGCGCGTGTTGTTGATCAACGGCGTGCCGGTGCCGCATGCACTGGCGCGCATTCCGCAAGGCAGCGAGATCCGCGGCAACATGGCGGTTGGCGGCAAGGGCGTAGCGCAGCCGCTGTCATCGCGCGACCGCGAGATCGCCGAAGCCATCGGGCCGGTGCTCGCCGCACGTGGCCTGCTGTTGGTGGGGCTGGACATCATCGGCGACTGCGTCACCGAGATCAACGTCACCAGCCCGACAGGCTTTCAAGAGATCACCAAGCAGACCGGCTTCGACGTCGCACGCATGTTTGTCGACGCGCTGGAGCAGGCGCTGAAGCCCTGACACAGAGCGCGCGGCCCCGGAGCGCGACAATGGCGGTTTCGCTCAGAAACTCCCATGGCCGTCCTTTCGCTCTCCAACGCCCACCTGGCCTTCGGCCACGTGGCCCTGCTCGACAACGCGGCGTTCTCGCTCGAATCGGGTGAACGCCTCGGCCTGATCGGCCGCAACGGTGCCGGCAAGTCGTCGATGCTGAAGATCATTGCCGGGCTTGAGAAGCTCGACGACGGCCTGCTGCAGATGACGCAGGGCGTGCGCATCTGCTACGTACCCCAAGAACCGACCTTCGAGCCTGGCCACACCGTGTTCGAGGCGGTCAGCGAAGGCGTGGCAGAGGCCCGCGCCGTGCGCCAGGCCTATGAAGAACATGCAGAAGGCGTCGACCTCGACGCACTGCAGACGCGCATCGAAGCGCTCGACGCCTGGAACTGGGAGCAGCGTGTCGACACCACGCTCGCGCAGCTCCACCTCGACGGCACGCGCGAGATCAGCCAGCTTTCGGGCGGCATGAAGAAGCGCGTGGCGCTGGCTCAAGCGCTGGTGGCGGTGCCCGATGTGCTGTTGCTCGACGAGCCAACCAACCACCTCGACCTCGACTCCATCGCCTGGCTCGAAGAGCTGCTGCGCGGCTTCAAGGGCAGCGTGATGCTGATCACCCATGACCGCGCCTTTCTCGACGCCGTGGCGACCCGCATCGTCGAGCTCGACCGCGGCATCATCCGCAGCTACCCGGGCAACTTCAGCGCCTACGAGCGCATGAAGGAAGAGCAGCTCGCGTCCGACGCGCTGGCCAATGCGCGTGCCGACAAGCTGCTGGCGCAAGAGGAAGTGTGGATCCGCAAAGGTGTGGAAGCACGCCGCACGCGCAGCGTGGCCCGCATCCAGCGCCTCGAGGTGCTGCGCGACCAGCGCCAGAAGCGCCGCGACTCGCTGGGCCAGGTGCGCCTAGAAGTCGACTCCGGCGCGCCCAGCGGCAAGATCGTCGCCGAGCTGCGCGATGTGAACCTGAGCTTCGGCGAGAAGGTCATCGTCAAGGACTTCACCGCCACCATCCTGCGTGGCGACAAGGTCGGGTTGATCGGCCCCAATGGCGCCGGCAAGACCACGCTGCTCAAGCTCATCCTCGGTGAACTGAAGCCCGACTCGGGCCACGTGCGCCAAGGCACCAAGCTCGAGGTCGCCTACTTCGACCAGATGCGCAGCACACTGAAGCTCGACGCGACGCTGGCCGACACCATCAGCCCCGGCAGCGAATGGGTGGAGTTCAACGGTCAGCGCAAGCACGTGATGAGCTACCTCAACGACTTCCTGTTCTCGCCCGAGCGCGCCAACTCGCCGGTGCGCACCCTGAGCGGCGGCGAGCGCAACCGCGTGCTGCTGGCGCGCCTGTTTGCGCTGCCGGCCAACGTGCTGGTGCTCGACGAACCTACCAACGACCTCGACATCGACACGCTGGAGCTGCTGGAAGAACTGCTGCAGGGCTACCCCGGCACGGTGTTCCTGGTCAGCCACGATCGGCGCTTTCTCGACAACGTGGTGACCAGCACCATCGCGTGGGAGGGCGACGAGTCGCCGGGCTTCTGGCGCGAGTACGAGGGCGGCTACGAAGACTGGAAAGCGCAGCAGACACGCGCCCGCAGCCTGCGCGAGAAGCCCGCAGCCAAGCCTTCGACCCCTGCAACAGCAACAGCGCCCGCGCCTGTCGTCAAGAAAGCAAAGCTCAGCTACAAGGAACAGCGCGAACTCGAAGCGCTGCCAGGGCGAATCGAAGCACTCGAGGCTGAGCAAAAGACACTGGCCGACCTGCTGGCTGGCACCGAGGTCTATGCCGACAAGAAAAAGCTGGCCACAGCACAAACGCGCTACGCCGCCCTAGATGGCGAGTTGCTTGCCGCAATGGAACGCTGGGAAGAATTAGGAGCCCGCTGAGCGCAGCGAAAGCGCCTTCAAGCAACGCCCGCGGAACCGGCTTTGCCGGGCCGCCAGGCGGGCCTTGCAGGCCGCGGTGGGCGAGACGCCCACCTCTTCGCCAGGCACATCTTGTCCTCAGGACAAGATGAGTCCGGGCTCAGCCCCCTGGGGGCAGGAGCGGAGCGACTGGGGGGCTAGCCTAGGCGACCAAACCACGACTCGCTGAAGCCAGCGGGCCGTGTGCGGCTGACGATCAGGCCGGACTGCAGGTACAGCGCGTTCAGCAGGCGCGCTGCGCGTTCGGTGTCCAGCCCCGGCCAGTCGGCCATCTCGCGCAGGGTGACGCGCTCGCCCTGCAGCCGTTGCACCGCGGCCATCAACGCGCCGGCGACACGCAAGACACCGAGATCGATGCCAGGTGCAACGCGATAGGCCACGTGGCCCGCGATCTCGGGCAGCAAGGTGTTGCGCGCGCCGCGCAAGGCCAGCTCCCACAGCACTGGCCGCAGCGAGTGGTAGTGCTGGTCTTCGCCCACCAGCGACAGCTCTTCGTTGCCAGGCGGCCGCAGGATGGCGGGCTCGACATGCAGCACACGCAGTTCGGTGGGGCGGTTGAACAGCAGCGCGTCGAGGCTGATCGGGCAATGCACCAGGCGGTCGAGGGCGAACACCGTCAGCGGCACCACCGCGTCACCCATCTGCAGATGAATCACCACCTGCTCCGAATGGCGCACGCAGGCAGCCAGCACTTCGAGTGCCTCCGAGGCCTGGCCACTGTGCTCGAAACGGCTCAGATCGGCCAACAGCGATTGGCTGAGCCCCGGCTGGCGCGAGGCGGTCTCGAGCACCTCGCGCGCACGCGGGCCGCCCGGCTCGTGGAGGTAGCGCTGAAACGCGCTCACCCGCATGAGCTCGGGTTCGCCAAAGGGGATGGTGGGTTCAAACAAACTCATAGAACAAGGCGTGAATGTAGGCGAGTCGCCGGGTCAGATGCAACCCGGCCACGAGGTGGGTTATAGGTGCCAAAAAGCCGCCAAAAACGAGGGCTAAATGGCCTCGCGCGTGCGCTCCAGCGCCTGCCAGAACGTGGCGTCCTGCGTGGTCGCGAAGTTAATGCGCATCAGCGTGGTGGGGCGCGGTGTCGCGTGAAACAGCGAGCCTGGCGCCAAGAGCCACCCTTGATCGACCATCGCATGCGACAAACGTTCCGTGTCGATGCCAGCATCGACCCAACCGAAGAGGCCTCGCGGAGGCGCCGCGAACCGGCAGCCCACCGATTCGGCAAGCTTGACCGATCGCGCGCGCGCCGCGTCGAGCTTCTGTACCACCCGCTCGGCATGGCGCCGCAACAGGCCCTGCTCCAGGCAATGCGCCAGGGCCTGCTCCATGAGGCTGGGGGTGGTGAGGCTGGTCAGCAGCTTGGTGTCGATCATGCGGTCGACCAGACCGGGCGGCACCGCCATGAAACCCACGCGCCAGTTGGGCACCAGGATCTTCGAGAAACCCGAGATGTAGATCGTTCGCTCCAGCGCATCGAGCGCGGCCAGGCGCGGCAGGTGGGCCGGCGCCAGGTGCGCGTAGGTATCGTCTTCGAGGATGTGCAGGTCGTGCGCCTGCGCGAGCTTGAGCAGGCGGTGCGCATGACCAAGCGAGAGCGAGGCGCCGGTCGGGTTGTGCAGCACCGAGACGGTGACGTAAAGCCGCGGGCGTTCGTGCGGCTTCTGCGCTTCGATCAGGCGCTGCATCACCGCGAGATCAGGCCCGTCGTCGCCACGCGGCACCGGCAGCACCCGCAGGCCGAGCGCCGCCAGGCGGGCGAACTCGATCGACCAGCCAGGCTCGTCGACCAACACCGAGTCGCCTGCCCGCAGCAGGCTGCGCGTGACGATGTCGAGCGCCTGCGTCGCGCCCAGCGTGGTGATGATCTGCTCGGGCGCCGCCTTGACGCCCAGGTCCGTCAGACGCAGCGACAGCACGCGCCGAAGGCGCATGTCACCGGCCGGCTCACCGTATTGCAGAGACAGCGCGCCGAGCTGGGCCGCACCGCTGACGCGGCGCAAGGCGGTGCTCAGCATCGGCAGGTCCAGCCAGTCCATCGGCAGCGTTCCGAGGCCGGGCATGGGCCGGCTGCCGGGCGGCTGGAACATGCTGCGAACCAGCATGGTCGCGCTGACCGGCGCCGCCATGCGAACGGGCGGGGCCGAAGACTCGTCGACAGGGGTCACGCTGCGGCGCTGATCGCGCACAAAGAAGCCCCGCTGCTTGCGCGACTCGACCAGCCCTTGGGCGAGCAACTGGTCGTAGGCGGCGACCACCGTGTACGGGCTCACGCCATGGCGGCGCGCGCATTCGCGCACCGAGGGCAGCCTCGCACCGGGCGCCATCAGGTGCTGGCGAATGTGCTCGGCGAAGCGGGCGGACAGCTGCTCGGTGAGGGTGGCGTCCGACTGGCGCGACAAGGGCAGAGGTGAGTTCATGTGCTGGCCCAATCACCAATACAGATTAAGAAATGTGCTGGCCAACTGTATCGGATCTGTGCTGGCGGCAGACTCTAAACTGGCCCGATGCACTCAGAAACCAAAGGCCTTTGGCTGGGCTTGGCCGGCGTCACCCTGTTCGCCATGACGACGCCGATGACACGCTTGGCCGTGGGTTCGGTGGCGGACCCTCAGTTGCCGCCGCTCTTCGTGACCGCCGGCCGCGCGGCGCTGGCGGCCGTACTGAGCGCGGTCTACCTGCTGTTGACGCGCGCACCCTTACCCAGGGCGAGGCATTTGGGGCCGCTGCTGGTCAGCGCCGTGGGCACGGTCATCGGCTTTCCCTTGTTCCTGAGCCTGGCGTTGCGACAGGTCGATGCGATGCACGCCGCCGTGGTCACCGGGCTCTTGCCGCTGGGCACGGCCGTGGTGGCGGCGTTCGCGCTGCGGCAGCGGCCTTCGACCGGGTTTTGGGCTTGCGCTGTGCTGGGTTTCGCGCTGGTACTGGGCTTCGCCCTGTATGCCGGCGGTGGCGTGAGCGGGGCCGATGCGTTGTTGCTGCTGGCCGTCTTGAGTGCATCGGTGGGCTATGTGGCCGGCGCGCGCCTGTCGGTGGAATGGTCGGCCGAACACGTCATCTGCTGGGTGCTGGTGCTCAGCGTGCCGCTGACCTGGCCGGTGACCTGGCTCGCCTGGCCCACACAAGCCGTCAGCGCCTCGGCCTGGCTGGGCTTCGCCTATGTGACGCTGTTTTCGATGTGGATCGGCTTCTTCGCCTGGTACCGCGGCTTGGCGCTGGGTGGCACCATGCGGGTGAGCCAGGTGCAATTGGTTCAGCCGTTCTTGACGCTGCTGTTCGCCGTGCCGGTGTTGGGTGAGCGGCTGGATGCGGTGACACTGCTGTTCTCGCTGGCGGTGATCGCCACGGTGTTCGCGGGCAAGAAGATGCCCACGAACAGGCCGCTCAAAGAGGTGTCCTCATGACAGACCATGCCGGCTTCGCGCTGCTCGAGGCCGCCCGCAACGGATTCACGATCTCGACCGACCGCCAGCGGCTCGACATCGCGGCGGTCCACACCTACCTCACGCGCTCGTACTGGGCCGAAGGCATTTCGGCGGCACTCGTAGCGAAGTCGATCCGCGGCTCGCTGTGCTTTGGGCTCTACGACGCGTCGGCCAAGCAGATCGGGTTCGCCCGCGTCGTCACCGACGGCGCCACCTTCGCCTACCTCTGCGACGTGTACGTGCTCGAAAGCGCACGCGGCCGGGGCCTTGGCATCTGGCTGATGGAGACCGTCATGCAGCACCCCGACCTCGCCGGCCTGCGCCGCTCGATGCTCGTCACGCGCGACGCGCACAGTCTCTACGCCCGCTTCGGCTTCACGCCCTCGAAGTTTCCCGATCGCATCATGGAAATTGCCCGCCCCGGTCTCTACAAAGAAACATCAAGCACATGAACACGACCCCGCCCTGGAAGCTCGCGCGCCGCGCCGAGCGCATGAACCCCTCGATCATTCGCGAGATCCTCAAGGTGACCGAGCAGCCGGGCATCATTTCGCTCGCTGGTGGCCTGCCTTCGCCCGATACCTTTCCCGTCGAAGCCATGCGAGAGGCCACCGCCCGCGTGCTGCGCGACCAGCCGCGCGAAGCGCTGCAGTACGCGGCCAGCGAAGGCTTCGGCCCACTGCGCGAGTGGGTGGCCGGCGAACTCGGCACACAAGGCCTGCGCGTGGACGCGTCGCAGGTACTCATCACCACCGGTTCGCAGCAAGGCCTCGATCTCGCGGGCAAGGTGTTGATCGATGTGGGCAGCACGGTGGCGGTGGAGGCACCGACCTACCTCGGCGCGCTCCAGGCCTTCAACCCCTACGAGCCCGAGTACGTGTCGGTGGCCTGCGACGACGACGGCCCTGTGCCCGACGGGCTGGCCGTCGCTCGTGGTGCGCGTTTTCTGTACGCCCTGCCCAACTTCCAGAACCCGAGCGGCCGCTGCATCAGCGCCAGCCGGCGAGACGCGCTGATCAAGTCTGCGCAGGCGCTGGCCCTGCCGATTCTCGAAGACAACCCGTACGGCGATCTCTGGTTCGACGAGCCACCGCCTGCACCGCTGGCCTCGCGCTGGCCGGAAGGCACGGTCTACCTGGGCTCGTTCTCGAAGGTGCTCGCCCCCGGCTTGCGCCTGGGCTATGTCGTCGCCCCGAAGGCCCTGAGCTCCAAGCTGCTGCAAGCCAAGCAGGCAGCCGATCTGCACACATCGGGCTTCAACCAGCGCGTGGTGCATGAGGTGATCCGCGACGGCTTTCTGCTCAAGCACGTGCCGACCATCCGCGAACGCTACCGCGCCCAGCGCGATGCGATGAGCGCCGCCTTGAAGGCCCACATGCCCGCCGGCTGCCGCTGGAACACACCGCACGGCGGCATGTTCTTCTGGGTCGAGCTGCCGGCCGGTCTGGACGCGGTCGCACTGTTCCCCAAGGCGGTGGCGCGCGGCATGGCCTATGTGCCCGGCGCGGCCTTCTATGCCGACCAGCCCCGCGCCAACACGCTGCGCCTGTCGTTCGTGACGGTCTCGCCCGAAGAGATCACCCGCGGCGTCGAGATGCTGGCGCAAACACTCAGGGAAGCCACATGAACAAGCTCGCCTTCACCCAGGTCGACGTGTTCACCGACCAGCCCTTGCGCGGCAACCCGCTGGCGGTGGTGCATGGCGCCGATGGCCTGAGCGATGAACAGATGCAGGCCTTCGCGCAGTGGACCAACCTGTCGGAAACGACCTTCCTGCTGCGACCCAGCGACCCGGCCGCCGACTACCGCGTGCGCATCTTCACGCCCGGCGGTGAACTGCCCTTTGCCGGCCACCCCACGCTCGGCAGCTGCCACGCCTGGCTCGGTGCTGGCGGGCAGCCGCGTGCGCGCGGCATGGTGGTCCAGCAATGCGGCGTGGGGCTGGTGCGCATCCGGCTGGCCGGTGAGCGCGCCGCGTTTGCCGCACCGCCGCTGCGGATGGAAGCCGTGGACAGTTCAACGCTCGGCGGCGTGCTGGCAGCACTGGGGCTGCGGCGCGACCAGGTGCGCGCATCGCAATGGCTGAACAATGGGCCGAAGTGGCTGGGCCTGCTGCTCGACAACGCCGACACCGTGCTCACCATCGAACCCGACCATGCCGCCTTGAAGACCTTGGCCAAGGTGGGCGTCGTGGCGCCGCATGCACCGGGCAGCGAGTGCCAATTCGAGGTGCGCGCCTTCGCCGCGGCCGTCGGCATCCCCGAAGACCCGGTGACGGGCAGCCTGAATGCCGGTCTTGCGCAGTGGCTGATCGGCGCCGGCCTCGCGCCCGCTCGCTATCTCGCTGCCCAAGGCCAGCGCCTGGGGCGCGCCGGCCGCATCAGCATCGAGCAAGACGGCCACACGCTGTGGGTCGGCGGCCACAGCGTGAGCTGCGTCCGGGGTGAAGTGGTGTTGTGATGCCTGTGGTGCTCGATCACCTGGTCGTGGGCGCGCGCACGCTCGAGGAAGGTGTGGCGTGGTGCGAGGCCACCTTGGGCGTCACACCCGGGCCGGGCGGCCGACATGCATTGATGAGCACACACAACCGGCTGCTCAACATCTCATCGGACGCGTTTCCGCGCAGCTACCTCGAGATCATCGCCATCGACCCGGAAGCTCCACCACCAAGTCGCACCCGTTGGTACGACCTCGATGACGCCGCACTGCAGGCAGCGCTGGCACAAGGCCCGCGACTTATCCACTGGGTGGCTCGCAGCTCGAGTTTGCAAGCTCACCTGAGCGCGTTGTCGGCAGCCGGATGGGACGGGGGCGAAGCGATTCACGTCGAACGAGGCGAGCTGCACTGGCAAATCAGCGTGCGGCCCGATGGCCAGCGCCTGTGCGACGGCGTGTTGCCGACCTTGATCGAATGGGGACCCACACATCCTTGCGACGACATGCCAGCCAGCGGGGTTCGCCTGCATTCGTTGACGACTGAAGGCCTGCCGGCGCCTGCCATGTCGGCGTTGCAACCAGAAGGCATCAACGATCTGCCGGAGTCGACCACGGCCAAGCTGAAAGCGGTCTTCTCTACACCCCGGGGTCGAGTGGAACTTGCGTCCCACTCACTCTGACACGACTGAGGTTGCCCGCAACAGATTGAGGCGGCTCAGCCGCGCAAGCGCCAGGCCTTTGCCATCTGCGCCCAAGCCTGCGCAGCTTCAGGGCTTTGCTCGCGCACCAGCGCACGGTATTTGCGCCACACCACGAACAGAGACGACAAGAGCAAGGCCACGAAGGTTGCACTCAGCACGATGAGTGCGCGCGAAGGCTTGGACTTTCTGTCGGGCGGCATCGCCACATCGACTTGCTGCAGCGACTGCCCCTCCTTCGCTTCATCGAGCTTCGCGACCTCGAACTGGCGCAGCATGCTCGTCAGCATGGTTTCCTGAAACTTGACCTCGCGCGCCGCGCGCACGTAGTCAATCGCTGCAGCCGGCAGCTTGCCCACCGGGATGTCGATGCTGCCGGTGCCGCCCGAAGTCACGCCACCTGAAGACGACTCCATGCGCGTCAGTTCGGCACGCAGCGCGGTCAGCTCGGAATTCAGCAGCTGCACGTCAGGGTTCGCCGCGGTCGTGCCGGTGCGCAGCACCTTGAGGCGCACTTCACGCTCGGCGATCCGAGTCTTGAGTTCGGCCACCGCCTGGATGATGGCCTCCGCCTGCTTGTCGAGCACCACCATGCCAGACTTCTCTTGCACTTGGCGCAAGAACTGCTCAGCCTTGATCAGGTTCTCCTTGGTGTCCTTCAGTTGCTGCTCGAAGAACATGCGGCGTTGCTGTGCTTCCGACACCGCGAGTCGAGACAACAACTTGGTCACCTCACCCGCATGGGCGTTGGCCAAATCCGCGGCGAACTTGGGGTCCTTGTCGTCGACCTCCAACGTGATGACGCCGGACTTCTTGTCCGAGAGCACGCGCACATACTGCGGCATCACCTTGCGAAGCACCTCATAGGTTTCGACTTGATAGCGTTTGTACAAGTCGAACTTCGTCGCCAGCGCCCGCTGAACGGTGTCACTCTTGAGCAGACTCACGTACAGCTCATCCGGCGTTTTGCCGGCCAAGCCACCTGCCATCCCGCCGAGCGAACCCAGAGCAGCGAGCGCAGCTGCCGACGTGCTTTGTTGCTGACTGCCTGGCGCGAGCAGAGTCGTTCGCGCAGTGAAGATCAGCGGTTGCAAAAACGCGTAGATCAGAGCCATGACCGCAGCGACCGCGGTCACTGCGGCGATGACACGCTTGCCTTGGCCAAGCCAAGTCAACAAGTCCAGCAAACCGACAGCCGGGCCTTCGTCCAGGTCGTCGTCGGCTTCTACCAAGGCATGGGGATCAAGCTTGTTCATGCAAGCCTCGGTCAGTTGTTGCGCAGCGTCTGGATCGCTGCCGCGCCCAGGCCGAACTGATAGAAGATCTGACCGAAGTCCTTCAGGTTGCGTACTAAAGCACGTCCCCAGGTCTCGAAGTCCAGTTGAGTCGGCACGATGATCGCGTCACCAGGTTGAACCAGTTGCGACTCGAGTCGGCCGAAACCGAACCAACCTCTGCGGTCGCCGGCATGGCTGACCGTGCCATCTGCGCGGAGCACGAACATGTTGTCAGGTTCAGCCGCTTCGTCGAGACCCGCAAGCTTCAGGTAGTCACCCACCGTGCGTCCAGGCTTCCACAACAGCGCGTTGTTGTTCACGACCGCGCCAGCCACTGTGATGAAACCCGGTCGCGCCGGGATGATGATGCGGTCGGCATGCTCCAGCGGCACATTGGGCAGCGAGGCTACGGTCGTGTCTTCCGGCCGCAGCTCGAGCGCAATGCGCCCGTTGGGCTGCACGCTGCGCAGGCGTGTCATCTGTGCCTGCGTGGCCGCGGCACTGACCGACGCCGTGCGGTCAGGCGCCGTTTCATCGCGCTTATTGGCAGCATCGCGCGCAGTCTGTGTGGCGGCCAAGGATTCCAGCCGCGCGACCGCCGCGACCAGGTTCTCTCGCTGGCGTTGACGCGTTTCTTCGCGGCTGAAATCCAGACCATAGACATAAGCCTGCGGGCTGAAGCCGCCCGCTCGCTCAATCAACTGCGCGAGAGTCTCACCCGGCAAGAGCTGGTACACCCCTGGCGCGCCCACTTCGCCTTCGATCGACACCAGGCGTGTCTGCTTTGCCAACGGCACACGCATGTCCTTCTGGCTGTAGACGGTGACCACGTCGCCGGCCATCAACTCGAGGTTGTTGACCTCATCGCCTTGAAGCACAACTTTGCCAAGGTTGAAAGGGATTACTTGTGTGCTGAGATCAGGATTCAAACGCTCGATGACCGCGTAGTCCCAATTCAACTCATCAAACAGTGCCGCCGGCGCTTTCTTCGCCCGTTCGACCGCGGTCCGATCCTCGTTACGACGCACTCTCTCGGCGCCGGTGCGCGCCCGGTCGTTGTTGCGTCCGCCCATATCGCTCAAGCGCCCGTTGTCATTCAAGCGACTGTTGTCATTGTCGATATCGCGGTCGGCGAGATCTTCTTCATCCAAGGTCTGTACCAGCAGGTTCTTGCGTCGATAGAAATCGGGAGAGATCAGCGCATCCTTGTTCGGGATCAGGTCGCGAATGCGCATGCCCGGCATGAAGGCGTAACGCAAGGGCTGCGCCACATGACCCTTCAGCGTGACGGCGTTAGCAAACTGCGGTGAGATGGGCAACAGCGTCAGCACGTCGCCATCACGCAGTGGCCGTTGCAGGCCGGCATCGTCGAGCTTGAACTCTTCGACATAGCGTGCCGCGGGCGTTCTCGTCGAATCGATTCGCTCGACCAGCGCCTTGTTCGGATTGGTCAGTACCGGCGTTCCGCCGGCATAGCGAAGCACGTCACGCACCGGCTCCTGAGCCGCCTTGAGCTCGTAGATCGCCGGCGTGTCCAAGGCCCCGTTCAACGCAACGCGCGCGCCTGCGGGCTGGAACACCACCACGTCGCCGGCAACCAGCTGCACGTCTTTCGACTTGTCGCCTTGCACCAGGAATTCATAGATGTCGAGCTCGGACACCACCGCACCGTTTCGACGCAGCAGCACCTTGCGCATCGACCCATTCGGTCCGGGCCCGCCGGCCGCGACCACGGCGGACAACAGCGTCGACTGGCTCGTCACGGTGTAGACCCCCGGCACCCGCGCCGGCCCGACCACGAACACCTTCACTCCGCTCAGCTTGCCCAGTGCAACGTTCAGGTTGAAGTTGGTGTAGAGCCGGCCGATCTGGGCGCGCAGGTGCCGCTCGAGTTCGGAAGCACGTACGCCTGCCACCGTGAAGCTGCCCACCTTGGGCAGATTGACCTGGCCATTGCGGTCAACCGTGGCGCGGTAGTCGATGTCGATCGCACCCCAGGCACGGATCATGATCTCGTCACCTGGGCCGACGGTGTAGTCACTGGACACCGGAACGTTGTCGACGGTCGAAAAACTGTTCGCCGCGTCGACGAAGAAGCTGGTACCGAACAGCGGGAGCTGTCGGCCGGTGGCTGCCTCGACGAACTTCTGGAATTCGTTGGGCTTCGCGGGGATCAGCTCGTTGCGGCGCGGCCCGGCATCGTTGGACCTTTGCAATGAATCGGATCCGCGCTGCTGAACATTGCCCGATCCTGCAACGCCGCGTTGCATGTTCGGCGCCTGCTGTTGTTGGCCGCTGCCGGTTGGCGCACTCGCCCCAGACGAATAGCTGGGTGCATTGAAGGAGCCGCTGCTCCCTTCGTCGGCCGCAAAACTCGCCGCGGCATCCAGACTCATGCAAAGGAAAAAGGCCAATGCCCGCAGGGGCGACGCTGAGCGAAGGCGAAACAAGGTCATGCGAACGGGCTCGTGTGGGGCCACCGGGCCCGGCAAATTTCAGGCTGGCATCCTGTGTATTCAGGCCCAGCGGCGAAGCTGCTTGGAAAGCAGCCGCCAATGGTAGCGGATGCGTTTTGTCGCACTCGCGGCGAAGGGCTCAAATGAAAAGGCCCGCACGAGCGGGCCTCTGAACGGTGGCTGTGGCCACTGGTCGCCGCTACTCCTTGCGGTAGGTGTCGTGGCACCCCTTGCAAGCCTTGCCCACATCACCCGCCGCGGCCTTGATGACGGCAACGTCACCGGTCTTGGCCGCGGCATTCAGCTTGACCATCTCGTCCTGCATCTTGGTGGCGGCCGCATTGAACTTGTCGCGTTCCGTCCAGATTTCGGGTTTGGCCTTGGTGTCACCCTTGTCCGTGCCGTCGACAAAGCCGGCGTACGGGAGCTTGGACATCGTGGTGGCAATCTCTGCATTGTCGACCGCGGCCTTGGCGTCGAAGGGGATGCGGCCATTGGCCATGGCGGCCACACGTCCGAAATGCGCGGCCATCACCGTGAAGGCAGCCTTGCGGTATTTGATGGCGTCTTCGGGTTTGGCGAATTGCGCTGCGGCGGGCAGCGCAGTGCCAAGGCTTGCGACGGCAGCCATGGCAAGGAACAGACGTTTCATTCGGGTTCTCCTGGCGGGTTGTGGTTAGCTGGGGACCAAGGGCGATGCTGCCCCGCGCAGTGTACGCAGCGTCGTCGGAAAATATTCCCGGTCACCACCCAGGGCGCCCGGACACGCTCGCCATGCCAAGCCTGACCGGTTATCTTTGCGCCGCATCCACTTCACTCAACGCCATGCCATCTGCCCTTCGCCCGGTCCGCGTGTGGGACCTGCCCACACGTCTATTCCACTGGCTGCTGGCCACCTGCGTCGTTGCCTCGATCATCAGCGCCAAGATCGGCGGCAACGCGATGGAGTGGCACTTCCGGTTGGGTTACGCCGTCCTGGCGTTGCTGGCGTTTCGCTTGCTGTGGGGCGTGGTGGGCGGGCGCTGGTCTCGCTTCACAAGCTTCATCTACTCGCCTGCCGCCTTGCTGCGCTACCTGCGCGGGCAAAGCCGCGGCAACGAATACTTCCATGTCGGGCACAGCCCCACCGGCGCGCTGTCGGTGTTCGGCCTGCTCGGCATCCTGGCCGCTCAGGTCGGCACCGGGCTGTTTGCCGACGACGAGATCTCCAACACCGGCCCCCTGATCAAGTTCGTGACCGAGGCCACCAGCCACCTGTTGACCAAGTGGCACAAAAGCTTCGGTCAGTGGTTGATCATCACGCTGGTGGTGCTGCACATCGCCGCCATCGTCTTCTACTTCGTCAAGAAGCGGCAGAACCTGGTCAGCCCGATGCTCAGCGGTGACAAGGAGCTCGCCGACGACATTCCGGCATCGACCGACGGCGCCCTGTCGCGCGGCCTTGCAGCGGCGCTGCTGGCCGCTTGTGCTGGTGGTGTGGCCTGGCTGGTGAGCCTGGGTGCGTAGATACTGCCTCGAATGAACACGCCTGCAGTACGTCTGATCACGGTCGACACGACAGAACTGATCGCCAGCACGCGATCAATTTTTCGCGAATACGCCGCCAGCCTCGATGTCGACCTGAACTTCCAGGGCTTCGAGGCCGAACTGGCCACGCTGCCCGGCGAATACGCGGCACCGTCCGGCCAGTTGCTGTTGGCGATGGTCGACGACGACGTGGCCGGCTGCGGAGCCTTCCGCCCGCTGGCCGACGTGGACTACCCCAACGCCTGCGAGATGAAGCGGCTCTACGTGCGCCCCGCATTCCGCCGCTTCGGCCTGGGGCGGCTCATGGCACAGCGCCTGCTGGACGACGCCCGCCGCGCCGGCTATTCGCACATGCTGCTCGACACGCTCGACGACATGGAGTCCGCACGCGAGCTGTACGCCACCCTGGGGTTCGAGGACGTTGCGCCCTATTACTACAACCCGATTCCCGGCGCACACTACCTGCGGGCCAAGCTCGACTGAACAGCACCACAGGAGGCCGACACGATGAATGCCTTCCAGCAACTCCTCAAATCCTCGGGCGGCCACCCGCCGATCGGCACCTGGATCCTCTCGGCCAACCCGCTGGTGGCCGAGGCCATCGGTTGCGCCGGCTTCGACTGGGGCGTGATCGACATGGAGCATGCGCCGCTCGATGTGATGGGCGTGGTGCACCTGCTGCAAGCCGTGGCCGGCACCAAGATGCTGCCGGTGGTGCGGGTGCCGTGGAACGACCCCGTTGTCGTGAAGCGAGTCCTCGACGCAGGCGCCGCCACGCTGCTGTTTCCGATGGTCCAGACCGCCGCCGAGGCCGAGCGCGCCGTCGCCGCCACACGCTATCCACCTGACGGCCAACGCGGCGTGGCCGGCATGAGCCGCGCTTCGCGCTTCGGTACCACGCCCTACTACTTGAAGACGGCCAATCAGCACGTCGGCGTGATCGTGCAACTCGAAACGCCGGCCGCCATCAATCGCCTGGAAGCCATCGCTCAAGTGAAAGGCGTCGACGCACTTTTCATCGGGCCGGCTGACCTCTCCGCCGCCATGGGCCATGTGGGCGAGCCTCACCACCCCGCTGTGATGGATTTGATGGCCCAGGCGGTACAGCGCTGCAAGGCGCTTGGCATTCCGGTCGGCACGATCGGCGACACACCCGAGCTGGTGGCGCAATACCGCGCCACGGGTTTCGACTACGTGGCCATCGGCTCCGACCTCGGGCTGATGATGCGCAGCGCCCGTTCGGCCATCGCCGCCTTGCGCACCGGCGGCGGCAACCATGTGCACCTGCTGTCCAGCGGCACGCAAACCGGCACCTGAGCCGCGTACGATCACAGCCACCCGACCCCTCACTGCCAGGAACCTCATGACCGGCTCGTCGAACAACAATTTTGAACTCCACGCCGGCGCATTGCGCCTTGCCGTTCGCCCCGATCTCGGTGGCTCCATCGCCGGCCTGTGGCATCGCACGACACCGCTGATGCGCTCGACCGAGCCAGCCGAGCTCGCAAGCTCACGGTTGTCCGGCAACTACCCACTGGTGCCGTACTCCAACCGCCTGGGCTACCGGCACTTTCGCTGGAAGGGGAAGGAATACACCACCGCGGCCAACTTCGACAACAACCCGCACTCGGTGCATGGCGTCGCATGGCTGCGCGCGTGGGACGTGGTGTCGTTCAGCGCAGCCGAGCTTGTGCTGCGTTATGAGCACAAGCCTGACGAGCACTGGCCCTTCCCTTTCGAGGTGAAGCAGTACTTCGGCCTGACGCCGCAACAGCTCAGCCTACAACTCGTCTTTACCAACACCGGCGACAACCCGCAGCCGGTGGGCCTGGGTTGGCACCCCTATTTCCCGACGCGGGCCCGCAGTCGGCTGCATGTGGAACTGTCCGACCGGTGGGAGTCCGATGCGACGCAACTGCCCACGCGCAAGGTTGCGCAGCACGGTATCGATGGCGACGTATCGCACCTCGACTTCGACCACTGCTTCGAAGGCTGGACGGGGCCGGCCCGCATCCGCGACGAGAAATTCTCGCTGCAGCTCACATCGTCGCTGCGCTATCTCGTGGTCTACACGCCGCATGACAAGGACTACTTCTGCGTGGAGCCGGTGAGCCATGTCAGCAATGCCATCCACATGGCCGATCCGGCCAGCCATGGCCTGCTCACGCTCGAACCCGGCCAGGCCACCGAAGCCTGGATGAAGATCGACGTGTCCCCGCTGTGATGGCCGCGTCGGCAGACGAGCGCATCGTCGCGCTCGATGCACCACCGTCGCTGCTGGGCGAGTCTCCGCTGTGGCACCCGACGGAGCAGGTGCTGTACTGGTGCGACATCCCCGGTCACGCACTGAATCGCTTCGATCCGGTCACGTCGCACCACGAGCGCTGGCAGTTCGACACCGACGTGGCGAGCTGCGCACCCATGCGCGATGGCGGCCTGTTGCTCGCGATGCGTGACGGGCTGTGGCGCTTCGATGCGCGCAGCGGGAAGCGCAACGCGCTCACCGTGCCGCCCTACGACCCACGCAACGAACGCTTCAACGACGGCAAGTGCGACCCGCGCGGCCGCTTCTGGGTCGGCACCATCTACGAGCCGCGCGACCCGCCGCTGGCAGCGCTGTACCGCTACGAGGCGGGCACCCTCGCGCGCATGGTCGGCGACATCACCGTCGGCAATGGCCTGGGCTGGAGCCCCGATGCCCGCACGCTGTACTGCAGCGACACCAAGGCGCACACCATCTATGCCTTCGATTTCGATGCAGCCACCGGCGCGCTCGGTCCGCGCCGTGTGTTCGCGAGCTTTCCCATCAAGCAGGCGCAACAAGACCTGAATACCTACGGCGGCCGTCCGGACGGCGCGGCGGTGGACTCGGAGGGTTGTTATTGGTCGGCGCTGTTCGAAGGTCAGCGCCTGCTGCGCCTGTCGCCTGACGGCAAGGTGAATCGCGAGATCCGTCTGCCCGTTCGCTGCGCGACCATGCCCTGCTTTGGTGGCCCGGACCTGAAAACGCTCTACATCACCACATCGCGAGAGAACCGGCCTGCCGCCGAACTCGAGGCGCAACCACTCGCCGGTTGCGTGCTCACGATGCGTGTCGATGTGCCCGGGTTACCAGCCAACACCTTCGGCTGATCATCTTCGCGTCAGCTTCCAAAATCAGGCCATCAAACCGAGGGCTTCAGAGTGGCTTCGGATCACCCACCTGGGCCCTTCTGGAGCCGCAGGGGTTTCCACGTATAATTCCGAGGCTTTGCTGCAACCGCCTGTAACCCAAGCCATGACCAATACCGTGGGCCGCGCCTGGGGGGCAGATGAGGCGGATGACGCGTCCTTCAAGGCGCTGACTTCCGAAGAAGCGAAGGCCCTGAAAGCCAAGCTGCCGATGGTGTCCCCATGGCGCGTGGTCGGTGTTCAGGCCCTCGTCGGTTTGTTGTGTGCCGCCCTCATCTGGGCCATCACGCAACGCAGCTCGGCAGCCTGGTCGGCGCTCTATGGCGCGCTGTCCGTGGTGCTTCCGGGGGCCTTGATGGCCCGCGGGATGACCAGGGGAACAAGAAGTCCGGTGGGTGCCGCCGTCGGTTTCATGTTCTGGGAAATGCTGAAGATTGCGGTGGCAATCGCCTTGTTGGTGATTGCCGCCAAAGTGGTACCCCAACTGAGCTGGCCAGCGTTGCTGATCACGATGGTGGTGTGCATGAAAGTGAACTGGCTGGCGCTTGCGTGGCGGGCCCGCCGGTGACTGACAAAACAACTTGGACAAGGTTGCAGGATTGAGCATGGAAAGCGCTGGCCACGAACACGCCCCGTCCGCGGGTGAATACATCATTCACCACCTGCACCACCTGCAGAACAAGCCCCAGCATGGGGTGGTGGACTTCTCGGTCATCAACCTCGACTCCGTCTTTTTCACCGTGGTGCTTGGCGCCATCGGCTGTTGGCTGCTGTGGTTGGCCGCCCGCAAGGCCACCTCGGGCAGACCGGGCCGCTTCCAGGCTGCCGTCGAGATCCTCGTCGAGATGGTCGACAGCCAAGCCAAGGGCATCGTCCACAACGCGCAAAGCCGCAAGCTGGTGTCACCGCTCGCGCTGACGGTGTTCGTGTGGATCTTCCTGCTCAACGCGATGGACATGCTGCCCGTCGATCTGCTGCCCTGGGTCAACGAGCACACCGTCGGCCTGCTTTACCTGCGCGTCGTGCCGACGGCCGACCTGTCCATCACCATGGGCTTGTCGCTCGGCGTGCTGCTGCTCTGCCTGTTCTACAACGTCAAGATCAAGGGCCTGGGCGGTTGGATCCACGAACTCTTCACGGCGCCGTTCGGCGACAAGTGGTTCCTGTATCCGTTCAACTTCTTCATCCAGATGGTTGAGTTCGTCGCGAAGACGGTTTCCCACGGCATGCGGTTGTTCGGCAACATGTATGCAGGCGAACTGATCTTCATGCTGATCGCCTTGATGGGCGGCGGTTTTGCCCTCACCGGCACGGGCTTCGCCCTGTTTGCCGGGCACCTCGTGGCGGGCACGGTGTGGACCATCTTCCACATCCTGATCATCACGCTGCAAGCCTTTGTGTTCATGATGTTGACCCTGGTCTACCTTGGTCAGGCACACGACGCTCACTGAACCTCGCTTGCGATCGTTTCTGTTCTTTCTCTTTCTCTCAAAACCCCAAAAGGAGTCACCATGGAAGTCATTAGCTTTGTTGCCCTCGCCGCCGGCCTGATCATTGGTCTGGGTGCCGTTGGCGCCTGTATCGGCATCGGCATCATGGGCAGCAAGTACCTCGAATCGGCTGCCCGCCAGCCCGAGCTGATGAACGAACTGCAAACCAAGATGTTCCTGCTGGCAGGTCTGATCGACGCCGCTTTCATTATCGGTACCGGTATCGCCCTGTGGTTCGCCACGGCCAACCCGTTCCTGGCCCAGATCGCCAACCTGCCCAAGTAAGTCGTTTCGGCCCCGCCGAGACCTCTTCCTTTTCGTTTCGTCCTTTCCCCTAGAGGCACCAACGTGAGCATCAACGCTACGCTGATCGCGCAGTTGATCGTGTTCCTGATCCTGGTGTGGTTCACGATGAAGTTCGTGTGGCCGCCCATCGTGAAGGCACTCGACGAGCGTGCGCAAAAGATTGCCGATGGTTTGTCGGCCGCCGACAAGGCCAAGTCCGAACTGTCTGCCGCCAACAAGCGTGTGGAGGAGCAGCTGTCCGCCGCGCGCAATGAAACCGCGCAGCGCCTGGCCGATGCCGAGCGCCTAGCCCAGTCGATGATTGAAGAAGCCAAGTCTCGCGCCAGCGAAGAAGGCGCCAAGATCGTTGCCAGCGCCAAGGCCGAAGCTGCGCAAGAGTCGATCAAGGCCCGCGAAGCCCTGCGCGAGCAAGTTGCCGCGCTGGCCGTCAAGGGCGCTGAAGCGATCCTGCGCAAGGAAGTCAACGCCGGCGTTCACGCCGATCTGTTGAACCGCCTGAAGACCGAGCTCTGACCATGGCCGAGCTTGCAACCATCGCCCGGCCTTACGCCGAAGCTCTGTTCCAGGTGGCCGTCAAAGGTGACCTGAAGCAAAGCGCCGAACAGCTCGATGCGATTGCCGGTGTCGCCGCCGACGCGCAGATGCGCCAGTTCGCCGACAGCCCCAAGACAGCCACGCAACAGGTGTTCGACGTCATCACCGGCGTCGTCAAGGCGCCGTTGTCGGACAGCATCCGCAACCTGCTGCGTACCGTGATCGAGAACGGCCGCCTGGCTGCACTGCCCGAAGTGGCACAGCAGTTCCATGCGTTGGTGAACTCGCGCTCGGGGGTGTCAGACGCCAAGGTCTTCAGCGCCTTCCCGATCGACGCGGCGCAACTCGCCGTGGTCGTCGGGTCGCTGGAAAAGCGCTTCGGTCGCAAGCTCAATGCGAGCGTGCAGGTGGAGCCCGAGTTGATCGGCGGCATCCGTGTGGTGGTCGGCGACGAGGTGCTCGACACCTCGGTCAAGGCCCGTCTTGAACAAATGAAGGTGGCGCTGACGGCATAAGCCCCGTGAGCGACAGCGTCTGAACCAGCAGGCTCCAGCAGCCCGCGGACCGGAGAAAGCAATGAACCTGAATCCCGCAGAAATTTCCGAACTGATCAAGAGCCGCATCGAAGGCCTCGGCAGCTCGGCTGACATCCGCAACCAAGGCACCGTCGTTTCTGTGACCGACGGCATCTGCCGCATCCACGGCCTGTCGGACGTGATGCAGGGCGAAATGCTGGAATTCCCCGCCGGCTCCGATGGTCAACCGACCTACGGTCTGGCCCTGAACCTCGAGCGCGACTCGGTCGGCTCGGTGATCTTGGGTGAGTACGAGCACATCTCCGAAGGCGACACGGTCAAGTGCACCGGCCGCATTCTCGAAGTGCCCGTGGGCCCAGAGCTCAAAGGCCGCGTGGTCAACGCACTGGGTCAGCCGATCGACGGCAAGGGCCCGATCAACGCCAAGCTGACCGCCCCGATCGAGAAGATCGCACCGGGCGTGATCGCCCGGAAGTCGGTCGACCAGCCGATGCAGACCGGCCTGAAGTCCATCGACTCCATGGTGCCGATCGGCCGTGGCCAACGCGAGTTGATCATCGGCGACCGCCAGACCGGCAAGACCGCCGTGGCCATCGACGCGATCATCAACCAGAAGGGTCAGAACATGACCTGCATCTACGTTGCGATCGGCCAGAAGGCTTCGTCGGTCAAGAACGTGGTCCGCGCACTCGAAGCCAACGGCGCGATGGAATACACCATCGTCGTGGCCGCCACCGCCGCCGAATCGGCCGCGATGCAGTACGTGTCGGCCTACTCGGGCTGCACCATGGGCGAATACTTCCGCGACCGCGGCGAAGACGCGCTGATCGTCTATGACGACCTGTCCAAGCAAGCCGTGGCTTACCGCCAGGTCTCGCTGCTGCTGCGCCGCCCGCCGGGCCGCGAAGCCTACCCTGGCGACGTGTTCTATCTCCACAGCCGACTGCTGGAGCGTGCCGCTCGCGTGAATGCCGACTACGTCGAAGCTTTCACCAAGGGCGAAGTCAAGGGCAAGACTGGTTCGCTGACGGCGCTGCCAATCATCGAAACGCAAGCCGGTGACGTGTCCGCGTTCGTGCCGACCAACGTGATCTCGATCACCGACGGCCAGATCTTCCTGGAAACCTCGCTGTTCAACGCCGGCATCCGCCCCGCCATCAACGCCGGTATCTCGGTGTCGCGCGTCGGTTCGTCGGCACAGACCAAGATCATCAAAGGCCAATCCGGCGGTATCCGTACCGACTTGGCACAGTACCGTGAGTTGGCTGCGTTCGCGCAGTTCGCCTCCGACCTGGACGAAGCCACCCGCAAGCAGCTCGACCGCGGTGCCCGGGTGACCGAACTCCTGAAGCAAGCCCAGTACTCGCCGCAGCCGATCAGTCTGATGGGCGCAACGCTGTTTGCCGTGAACAAGGGCTTCATGGACGACATCGAAGTGAAGAAGATCCTGGCCTTTGAAGCCGGTCTGCACCAGTTCCTGAAGTCCAGCCATGCTGCGCTGCTGAAGAAGATCGAAGACAGCAAGGCACTCGACAAGGAAGCCGAGGCCGAGTTGTCCGCTGCGGTTGCTGCCTTCAAGAAGTCCTTCGCCTGATCCCCTGACGCAACCTATCAAGGAGCTCCGTCATGGCAGCAGGCAAGGAAATACGAGGCAAGATCAAATCGGTGGAAAACACCAAGAAGATCACCAAGGCCATGGAGATGATCTCGGTGTCGAAGATGCGCAAGGCGCAGGAGCGCATGCGCCACGCCCGCCCGTACGCCGACAAGATCCGCAGCTTGGCAGCCAACCTGGCGC